>Ga0228701_1000049_pt1 | contig 153607 bp, 148 predicted proteins | sample McNCre117_Aug_MG_2_FD_178017 | JGI IMG/M metagenome (GOLD analysis project Ga0228701, IMG submission 178017) | Freshwater microbial communities from McNutts Creek, Athens, Georgia, United States - 11-17_Aug_MG | ecosystem: Environmental > Aquatic > Freshwater > Creek | place: USA: Georgia...
GGTATTTGTTAAAGAATGGAGTGTGACGTCCACCTTCTTCTTTTGACAAGATATAAACCTCAGCTTTGAATTTAGTGTGAGGCTTCACTGAACCTGGCTTACAGATTACCATACCACGACGGATATCAGTTTTCTCAATACCACGTAACAATAAACCTACGTTGTCACCAGCTTCACCGCGATCTAAGATCTTACGGAACATCTCAACACCAGTTACAACTGATTTCAAGTTTTCAGCTCCCATACCTAAGATATCAACTGCTTCACCTGAGTTAATAACACCAGTCTCAATTTTACCTGTTGCTACAGTACCACGACCTGTGATCGAGAATACGTCTTCAACTGGCATCAAGAATGCCTTATCAACATCACGCTTAGGAAGTGGAATCCAAGAATCTACTGCATCCATTAACGCTTCGATTGTAGCTACCCACTTACCATCTCCGTTCAATCCACCTAAAGCAGATCCTTGGATTACTGGAATGTTATCGCCATCGAATTCGTAGAATGAAAGAAGCTCACGGATCTCCATTTCAACTAATTCTAATAATTCTGGATCGTCTACCATGTCCACTTTGTTCATGAAAACTACCAATTGAGGTACACCTACTTGGCGAGCCAAAAGGATGTGCTCACGAGTTTGTGGCATTGGACCATCTGTAGCAGCAACTACTAAGATAGCACCATCCATTTGTGCAGCACCAGTAACCATGTTCTTCACGTAATCGGCGTGACCTGGGCAGTCAACGTGTGCATAGTGACGGTTAGCAGTAGAATATTCTACGTGCGCAGTGTTGATCGTGATACCACGTTCTTTTTCTTCTGGAGCAGAGTCAATGGAAGAGAAATCTTTTTTCTCAGCAAGACCTTTTTCAGAAAGAACTTTAGTGATAGCAGCTGTCAAGGTTGTTTTACCGTGGTCAACGTGGCCAATCGTACCAATGTTAACGTGGGGTTTACTTCGGTCAAAATTCTCTTTTGCCATGATTATTTAGTTCTTAATTTAGTTATAAAAAGTTTCAAATGTACTCGTTCAATGGGCCTCGCTTAATCGTAGAGCCTTTGAGCAGGATTGAACTGCCGACCTCTTCCTTACCAAGGAAGTGCTCTACCACTGAGCTACAAAGGCATAACCTTGCGGCCTCTCGTTAATCTCTTTCGATTAACTAAAAACAAAAATATCGCTAAGAGGGATTTCTCCCTTAGCAACATTTTTCGTTTCGAGCGGGAGACGGGGCTCGAACCCGCCACCTATAGCTTGGAAGGCTATCGCTCTACCAAATGAGCTACTCCCGCTTGCTGAATCCTCCTGTAAAAAGGATTCAAGGTAATAAAAAAATGGTGGGGACAGATGGATTCGAACCACCGTAGGCATTCACCAGCAGATTTACAGTCTGCCCCATTTGGCCGCTCTGGTATATCCCCTTCATTTGTGCTTTCAGTGTAACGTTCCACTGAAATAGTTCGCAAAAGTAGCTCATTTTTTCATTTCCGCAAACACATCCGTGAAAAATTTCTAATAAATTTTTACAATAATCGGATTCCAAAGGCTAATCCACGCATTTCTGGGCCCTTACCTGGCTCAAAAATGGGACTAAGGTCATAGCTAAAGAATAAATCCGGGAAATGGCGCAGGGCGAATTCGGCTCTTAAGCCATATCGGAAGGGATTTACGTATAAATTCGACGTTTCCTTGCGTAGATTTCCACTTTCTTCTTCGATCGCTTTCGTCCAGGTATCTAATCGATAGGAAACATAGCCTCCGATGGCAATCATCTGAACAGCTGATTTTTTATCAAAGGCAAAGTGCGGCATGATAGGCAAGGTCAAATAGGATACGCTCATCTTATTCTTGCTCAATGCTACTTCTTTTCCTGTGGAAGAGCTGATGGAGTTGAATTGGACTCCATTGGAACCTTTGGAAATAATCCGATTATGATCGAACATAAAGTTATACCAATCAATTTCTAAGCCATAGCCCACGCGGAAGGCTGATTTTTTTCCCTCAGATAACGTTACAAAACGGGCAATTTCAATGCTGGCATAACGGGATCCAGTGGGGTTCAACGTGAAATTAGGGACATAAGGCGCCGCACCTGGGTAAGGAGTAGCGATTTCAGGAACAATCCCCGTTAAAGCATTCAAGCCTAAGTAGAAATTCAAACCTTTTCTGCTGTATAATTCTGGACGCTTTACTTTCGTCGAATCTTTTCCCCAAATCACCTTCGTCACTTCCTTTCCTTCGCGGTGATACACCCCATCCCACGTCACATGCGTCTCTTCATTCCCGTCTTTCACGTGCACGCCGTCTAAACCTACGCGAACTTCTTCTTTCTTGCCAGACTGATTTTTGCCCACTGTCGACTGACTACCGGCTACTGTCGACCGGTTTATCGCAATCTTCACTTTGTGATTCCCGATCTGTACCGATAAACTGCTATCTCTATCAGAATCTGTTTTAATGGCCTGGCGAATTGACTGCCATAAACTGTCGGTTAATACAATCCCTTTTTTGTCAAAAGCGGCTTCTAATTCTTCTCTCAATGTACGTTTGGAATCATTGCCTCCTACTAGGGTTTGATTTCTCTTGTCAATTTTTAATAGGAGTGAATCCTGTGTTTCTTTTGCGGAAAGACTGAATACTCCACAAACTAGGCAGATAATAGCGATAATCTTTTTCATATTTATTGTAATTGTAAGGTGCGTTTTAAGTTCACTTCTGTTTTTACGTAGGTATTCGCTACGGTATGAATATTATTTTCAAAGGCTGGATTGTCCTCTTTCAATTTTTGCCAGTTCACCGGTTCTCCATCTAGCGCTTGTCTGATTTCACCTATGATTTTACCAAAAAGAGTTCTTTTGCGTCTCTTGGCCACCGGTCTATCCTCCTCCTCTTGCACAGGATCGATATCTAATCGAACGGTGACGATCTCTTCAGGATCTGTTTTCTTTTCTACGAGGGGTTGAACTGCTACGACCTCTTCTTTATGTCCGATTTCCACGGTTTCTCCCGGTTCTGATATCAGTACCGTTTCTGGCTCATCAGTTGTAGACGAAACTGTTTTTGTCGCAATAGGGCTCGATGCAACCTTTTTTGTCGTTTCTTCTACGATCAGGCTCGCAGGCGTTTCAGATGAACTAGGTGCAGAAGTAGCTACTTTCGTCGCAGCGCTCGTTTCCTCCGGCGCAGCATTCCAGTTCCAGCTTAGGCCAAAGGCGATGAATAGCATCGCGGCTGCCGCCCAATAGATCGGGAAGCGACGCATGGGTTTTTCCTCCAAGCGTTCTTCGATACGAGACCACAATCCCTCGGGAATGTCGTCTGATTTGTTTTGGAGTTGTTCTCTCCATTTTTCCTCTACAGAATTCCAATTTTTCATAGTTGTAAAGCTGCTAGTTGGTTTTGAAGAAGGGCTCTGGCGCGCGAAAGTTGCGACTTCGAAGTTCCTTCTGATATAGCTAATAATTGGGCGATTTCCGCGTGGGAATAGCCTTCAATGGCATATAAATTAAAAATGGTTCGGTAGCCTGTGGGCAGAGAGGAGATGAGGTTCTCGATCTCCTGCAAGCCTAATTGCATCAAGGTCTCATCTGGATGCGCCACATCAAAGGCGGCATCAATGTCCACGGGGTAGCGGTCTTTGTTCTTTCGAATCGACATCAAGGCCTCGTTTACCATGATTTTTCGAATCCATCCTTCAAAACTTCCTCCGCCCTGGTATTGGTCTAGTTTTGAGTATACTTTCACAAAACCCTCCATTAAGGCATCTTCCGCTTCTGAGGTATTCGTGATGTAGCGCTTGATCGTGGCTAACATCTTTCCCGCCATTTTTTGAAATAAGGCGTGCTGGGCTTGTCGATTATTTTTTCGACAGGCTTCAATCAGCTCAGTTTCAGAAAGGAAGGAAGGTAAACGTGTACTCAAAAGTTTATTTTTGTCATTCGAATGCAAAGATGGCACAAAGAGCTAAATGGTTGCGTCAGTTTGAAAAGAATTTCAAAATTCCGTTCTTTGTTTAAATTAATTGTATGCCTAACTCAGCGCCCATCGGGATTTTTGATAGTGGAATTGGTGGATTGACTCTGGCGCATGCCATCACGGAGTTGATGCCGCAGGAGAATATTATTTATTTTGGGGATACGGCGCACTTGCCCTATGGCGATAAGTCCGCGACGGCGATTCAGGCTTATTCGGTGAAGATTTGCAATCTGCTTTTAGAGAAGAACTGCAAGTTGATTCTGATTGCCTGCAACTCCGCTTCGGCGGCGGCTTATGATTTAGTGAAGGCCTATGTAGGTACGAAGGCGAAAGTCGTGAATGTGATCGACCCGGTCATTTCGTATTTGGACCAAAACTGGGAAAACAAGACACTCGGTTTAATTGGGACGAAGCAAACAGTCAACTCGGGGATCTATGCGAACAAGGCAGAAGCGCTGGGGAAGCATATTCAAGTGAAGTCGTTAGCTACTCCTTTATTAGCTCCCATGATCGAAGAAGGTTTCTTCTCGAATTCGATTTCTGAAACCATCATCAAAGAGTATTTAGCGCAACCCACGCTGCAGGGAATTGAAGGATTGATTTTAGGCTGTACGCACTATCCGCTAATCAAACCGCAGATTGATGCCTACTACCAGGGAAGCATTCCAGTGATCGACACCTCGGTGATTGTGGCGGAGGAAATTAAACGAATTCTATCGGCAGATGATATGTTACATGAAGGAACGGAATCTAGTCGACAATTCTTTGTGTCAGATTATACAGACTCTTTCGAAAAGTCTACCCAAATCTTCTTTGGGAAGGCCATCAAATTAACACAATACCCGATCTGGGACTAATCTAGATTTTTGCTGAAAAGCTGAGACACTTTTTGGCGTAACTGAAGTTTCGCTAGGCGCTCTTGCTGAGCTTGCTTGCTTTGGCGAAACCATAAGAAAGCAATCGCCCCTACGATTAAATACGGGGCTGACAATAGATACAAAATTCCTGTATTCAATCCTGTCGCAATGTTCGAACGCCCGTTTGAAATACTACTTTCAATCGTAGTTCTACACATCGCACACTGCGCTAACGCATCGATTTGCGTGAACAGAAACAGCACCGCTAAAAGAATAAATTTCTTACACATAGTAAGGGGAGATCAATAAATAGACAATAACTCCTGATACAGACACATATAACCAAATAGGGTAGGCCCATTTTACAATCGCTTTGTGCGCCACAATGTTATTCGTCAAAGCGAAATAAACCGCCTTCAAGACCAAACGAACCACACCAATCGACAGGATAATGTGCGATATCAACAAGAAATAATACACTGGACGAATCCAGCCTTCGCCGCCAAACGGGGTAGAGGGATTTGAAATGTGGTAGAGAATATACAAAACTAAGAATACAGCTCCTTGTAAGAACGCCGCCCCCATTGCTTTGCGATGCACACCTACATTCCCACTTTTAATCGCAATCAATCCAATCACTAAACTCAAGGCAGTGGTTGAATTCAATAAACCAATGACATGTGGCAATACTTTAGTCCAATCCCCTAGTGGAATTCGGATTTGAACCCCGATTAAAACCGCTACGGCCACAGGAATAGCCACCGATAGCACGTTGATTAACTGATCATTCTTTTTAGTTGCTTCCATCGTTTTTATTCGTTGGTGTAAATATTTTTCAAAACTTTGATCTCTACTAGTAATCGGTCGACCTCTTTTTTATCCGTGCCATCATAGAATCCACGAATCACACCGTCTTTATCTACCAATACTAACCGCTCAGAGTGGATAAATGTTTCGTCAGGATTCTTAATCGCGGCATCATATTCTGAGGCATCGGCCAGCGGAACATGAAATCCTTTCAAAACTAAAGGATAAATCATTTTTTTCTCCCCCGTTAAAAAATGCCACTGACTCTTATTCGCATCGAAGCGTTTCGCGTATGTAGCTAATTTCTCCGGCTGATCAAATTTAGGATCTACAGAGATAGAAAGTAATTGTACCTCTGGATCACTTAGGAAAGTATCTTGCACGCGACTCAGCTGAGTCGTAATCTTAGGGCAGATGGTTCCACAACGAGTGAAGAAAAAACTCGTGACGTAGATTTTACCTTTTAACGTGTTTGAATTAAATGTCTTACCGGTTTCATCTGTCAGAGAGAAGGTAGGAATCGATTGAAAAACGGTGTCCATCTCTGCTTCATTCCAGCGAGGATGTAGTCGCTTCGCCATCTTTATTTCCCCGGTTGTCGAGTCGATCGCCGGGATGTAGCGAGGAAGGCTAAAATGATTAGTGCCAAATGCCTTCAGCCCTAAATAAATAAAGACAGGCAATATTAATACGAGAAATAATATGCCTGTCTTTTTATACATTATCCAAGAAGGAAATTAAAATCAATAAAGGTGACCACCTTCGTAGATTAAGGCTACTAGTAACCAAACTACGAAAATAGTAGGGATCAATACCATCCAAATCAAGGTTTTAACTTCATGCTTTAAGTGCATGAATTCACCCACGATATAGAACGCTTTCACAATCGTCATGCCACAGAAGATAGCCACACGTAAAGTGCTCGCTGCCATCGTGAAGGCAATGACGAATTCAATCGCTGTTAATACTAAAAGTATCCAAAATGTTTTCCAAATCGCGCCAGTGTTAGGTGGTGCAATTTCTTTCTCTGAGGTTCCGTGTGCTGCGTGCGAAGCCATATATAAATCAATTATAAGATTAAACTAAATAGAAGAAGGTAAATACGAATACCCAAACTAAATCGACAAAGTGCCAGTATAAACCCACTTTCTCCACCATTTCATAATGACCTCTACGCTCATACACTCCTGTAGCTGCGTTAAAGAAAATTAAGATGTTCAAGATAACACCAGAGAACACGTGTGTTCCGTGGAAACCAGTGATAAAGAAGAACAAGTCAGCAAATGCTGGTGGGCCGTATGGGTTACGCACTAAGTTCGCACCTTCGATGGGCGTGCTTACGCCATCAATGATTTGTTTAGCCGCTAATGATAAATCTTCTGGTCCGTGGATAAAGTGCGTCCACTCCCAAGCTTGAGAACCTAAGAATGTGAAACCACCCACAATCGTCCAAAGCATCCATTTCTCCACATCCTTACGGTCACCACGGTGTCCAGCTTCTACAGCTAATACCATTGTAACAGAAGAGGCGATCAAAATAAAAGTCATGATACCTACGAATACTAAAGGCAATGACATTCCGTGTAAGAAGGGAACGGCTTCGAACACTTTTTCAGGAATAGGCCAGTGTGTCGTAGAGAAATAGAAATCGTGTGGAGCGCCTTCCCATGCAGGCTGGCTGAAACGAATCATTCCGTACGTGATCAAAAGGGCTGAGAATGTGAAGGTATCCGATAAAAGGAAAAACCACATCATCAATTTTCCATAACTAGCTTTAAGTGGTTCAGAACCACCTTGCCATGTTAAATTTTCTGGAACCGCTGGGGCAGCGTGTGCTACTGACATAGGTATAAGCTTAATTGTTAATCAATAAAAATACAAATAAATAAAGCCACAAAGCATCTAAAAAATGCCAATAAGTGGCGCAAATCTTAATCTGAGTCAATTGTTTAGCGTTTATCTTCAGTCTAAAGGCTGCAACAAGGGCAAAAATTAGAACGATTAGGCCTGAAACAAGGTGTAAACCGTGTAAACCTGATAAAACATACACAAAAGAACCAGATGGATTACCAACAAAATAAACGTTCATCTCCACTAATTGGATCCAACCGTAAAATTGCATTACTAAAAAGAGTAATCCGAGCACAAAAGTAATAGAAATACTTATTCGAAGTGCATTAAATTGGTCTTTTTTTGCAGCTAATAGTGAGTAATGCATCGAAAGACTACTCAAGATTAACACGCCTGTGCTGTAGCTAAATAAACTAGGCATTTCAAATTCTACCCAGTTCCCTTCTGCCTTTCTAACTAAATAAGCAGATGTAAAGGCGGCAAAGAGCATGATGATGGAAACAATAAATAACCACATCGTGAAAACTTTTGGGTTAATTGAGCGGGTTTCAGCCGGTTCAATCACATTTTTTTGTGCGTTCATAAGTTAAACTTTATCAAATAATAAGGCAATTTGTATGATGATTAAATAGAAAAAGGAACCAAACATCATCCACTTCGCAGCCTTGTCTGTGGGGCGCATCATGAGGTAGAAGGTTTGGCATAAAAATAGAATTCCCGCTACTACCGTGATGATGGCAGATTGAATTCCTGTGATGTGCAATAAATAGGGCACAAATCCCAAAGGCACTAAAAAAAGCGTATAAATCATGATGGTGAAAGCCGTCTTAATATCTTTCTTTCCATCATTAGGTAACATCTTAAATCCAGCCTTGCGGTAATCCGCATCTGCCACCCAGGCAATCGCCCAGAAGTGTGGAAACTGCCAGAAAAATTGAATCGCAAACAAAATACCCGGCTCCCAGCCAAAATGACCCGTAGCCGCCACCCATCCAATCATAGGAGGAAAGGCACCAGGAAACGCCCCTACAAATACAGAGATAGGACCTACACGCTTCAGCGGTGTATAGACATAACCATACAAAATATACGACAATAGACCTACTAGCGCCGCTTTCCAAGTGAAATAGCTCAATAAACCAATGGCTATGACGGCTAGTACATATCCATAATTTCTCGCTTGCGTAGGAGTCAAAGTGGCTGTAGGAAGTGGTCGCTGTGCCGTTCTCTTCATCAGCTTATCGAGTTCAATTTCTTTCAATTGATTCACGATGTTTGCTGCTCCGGTTAAAACGAAGCCGGCTAAAGAAATGAGAAATATCCCCAGTGGTTTGTGGTCTATGGGGGCTAATAAATACCCAAAAGTCCCCGAGAAGGCCACCGTCATGGATAGTCTCGATTTTAAGAGGGCGATATAGGGTTTTATGGTTGACATTAAGCGTTTTTTGTTTGGATCCATGAGCTAATATGCCAGCCCATTAATACCAAGGAAATCAATAAATGAATCGCTTGGCTTCCTACTGGTAAGGCAAAGTAAGCCATCAGAATGCCAGTTGCGAAAGAAATTCCAACTAAAATCAGGATTCCTTTTCGATAAGCTTGCAAGGGGCTGTTTTCTAGTTTTTTCCAAAGCACCACATGTCCAATCAATATAATCCATGAAAAGGTCCGGTGCACAATATATACTATATCTAGTTGACTAATCCATTGGCTCTTTGCAGACTCACCAAGAGCTTGAATCACGTGGTCCATATTCTCCCGAACCTGGGTTCCTAAGATAATTTGAATAAAAACTAAGAGTAGGCTAATCCCAATCCATCCCCGATTATTCAAAGGTATAACCGCAGATGAAGATTGATTGTTTAGTGCTTTCACTAAAAAATAGATAACTCCGATGGAAAGCAACATGTGTGCCGTCACAACTCCCGGTAATAGAAAGGAGTCTACTACATATTTACCTAATACCGCGTTAGCAAGAATGAGTAGGAGGCCTGCCAAAGTAGGCAAGAATACCTTTTTCCCTTCTTTAAAACTCAACACCGTCGTGATTAAAACAATAATACCAGTTAAGGCACCTAGCAAGCGATTGATATATTCAATCCAGGTTTTCGTGGCATTGAATGTCACTTCTCCGTGGAGTTTTTCTTTATAAATGTCTTCGTAGTGCAAGGGCAATTCGGAGACCTTAGTGGGCGGAATAAATCTTCCAAAGCATTTAGGCCAATCCGGACATCCCATTCCCGATCCTGTGCTACGGACGATTCCGCCAGCTAGGATGAGCAAATAAATGCTCAGTAGGGAAAGAGTTGCAAATTTTCTAAAGGCCATTTTTAGGGTAAAAAAAAGATGCATCTAAATGAGATTCATTCGGATGCATCTTTGATAGTTAAGGTTAATTAACGGTTGTAACTTTCGTTTTGTGCGTCTAATAAACCGTTGATCTCTTTTTCTTTTGCAATTTCAGCTTCTTCCTCTGGAAGGTTAGAGCTTTTTGTTGCAGAGAATGGAACGTTTTGAGGAATAAAATCCACATCTGAACCTGGCTTAGAGTAATCATATGGCCAACGGTAAACAGCTGGAATTTCTCCTTCCCAGTTTCCGTGACCAGGCTCGATAGGAGTCGTCCACTCTAGGGTAGTTGAGTTCCAAGGGTTTTGTGGAGCTCTCTTACCTTTAAAGATTGAGTAGAAGAAGTTCCAAGCAAAGATCGCTTGTGCAGAGAAGGTAATGATCGCTGCAATTGAAATAAATGAGTTCATATCTGTGAAGGCTGCTGCACCATCATTTCCTACTGCTGTAAATGAGTAGTAACGACGAGGGAAACCTGCGATACCGATGTAGTGCATTGGGAAGAATACCATGTACACACCCACGAACGTGAACCAGAAGTGGATATAGCCTAAAGTTTTGTTCATCAAACGACCGAACATTTTAGGGAACCAGTGGTATACACCTGCCATCAATCCGAAGAACGATGCCGCACCCATTACTAGGTGGAAGTGAGCTACTACGAAATACGTATCGTGTAAGTTGATATCTAATGCGGAGTTACCTAAGATGATACCAGTTACACCACCCGAGATGAATAAAGATACTAGACCGATAGAGAACAACATCGCTGGAGTAAAGATCAAGTTACCTTTCCAAAGCGTCGTAATGTAGTTAAACGCTTTCACCGCAGATGGTACCGCAATGATCAAGGTTAAGAACATGAACACAGATCCTAAGAATGGATTCATACCCGTTACGAACATGTGGTGTGCCCACACGATGAAAGCAAGTACGGTGATACCCATCATTGAACCGATCATCGCACGGTATCCGAAGATAGGCTTGCGAGAGTTTGTTGCAATGATCTCAGATGTCATACCTAATGCAGGAAGCAATACGATATATACCTCTGGGTGACCTAGGAACCAGAATAAGTGTTGGTACAAGATCGGAGAACCACCCATGTTAGGTAATGCTTGACCTTGGATATAGATCTCAGATAAGTAGAATGAAGTACCGAATGAACGGTCAAAGATTAACAATAATGCTGCTGATAATAATACAGGGAAAGATAATAAACCTAATACCGCTGTAAAGAAGAATGACCAAATTGTCAAAGGCATCTTCGTGAAAGTCATACCACGTGTACGTAAGTTAATTACCGTACAGATGTAGTTAATACCACCCATTAAAGAAGATACGATAAAAAAGGTCATCGCTGTTAACCACATCGTCATACCTAAACCAGAACCTGGCATGGCTTGAGGCAAGGCAGATAAAGGCGGATAAATTACCCATCCACCGGATGCAGGACCCGTCTCTAAGAATAGAGAAGCGAACATGATCATAGAAGAAAGGAAGAAGAACCAGTAGGATAACATGTTAATGAATCCTGAAGCCATATCTCTTGCACCAATCTGCAATGGAATAAGGAAGTTAGAGAACGTTCCAGAAAGACCCGCAGTCAATACAAAGAATACCATGATGGTACCGTGCATCGTCACAAGGGCTAAATAAAACTCTTTATCTAATTTTCCACCTTCGTCAATCCACTCACCTAAAATAGGGCGTAACCAATCTAATTGCATTTCAGGGAAACCTAATTGCAAACGGAAGATGATCGATAATGATCCACCGATGAACGCCCAGATAATACCTGAAATCAAGTATTGCTTAGCGATCGTTTTGTGATCTGTAGAGAAGATATATTTCGTCCAAAAATTTAGCTCATGGTGCTCATGCTCATGATCATGTGCATGTGTGTGAACTTCTTCAGCGTGTGTTGTTGCAGTTGACATATGAATTTATTTTCTTCTGTTCGTTGTTAAATTAGTTGACACTTACGGCTTCTTCTGCTGGTGCAGCTGCGCTATCTACCGCAACTGGTTCAACAGGGATGTATTTAGAAGCTTTTGCTTTCAAGTTATCAGGAACTTTAGCTAAGTAAGTAGGATTCGTTGCTAAGAACGGTTTTTGCTCTGCGCACCATTTTTTGTAATCTTCTGGCTCATCTACGAATACCGTAATCGCCATACCGAAGTGACCGCGACCACAAATCTCCGTACAGTTTAACTTATAGTTGAAGTCTTTTTTACCCAATTTCGCACGCATCTCATCCGTAGTCATATTAGGTGTAAACCAAAACTTCGTAGGCATACCTGGTACCGCATCCATTTTCACACGGTGGAATGGAAGATATACGGAGTGTAATACGTCTTGAGCGTGGATTTTCAATAACACCGCCTTGCCTTTTGGTAAGTGTAATTCAGTTGCTGTAAAGTCATCAAATGAATTCTTATCTGTAAAGTCGATACCGATGTTATTCGTCTCGTCGATTAATTTGTAGTTGTAATTCCCTAATTGGTTATCATCGTTACCTGCGTAACGTACATACCAACCGAATTGGTGACCTGTGATTTCGATTACTACCGCATCGCTAGGTGCTTGAGACGTGATATCTCTCCAAGTTCTCCAACCTGTGAATACCAAGATCGCCATAACGATCGCTGGAATAACTGTCCAGATTAACTCTAATTTGTGGTTTACTGGATAGAAAGTAGCTTTTCTGTCTTTGTTGTAGCGGTATTTGAATGCGAAGAATAATAATAAGGTATTCGTAGCAAAGAAAGCAAACGTAACGACAGACATAGAAATCCAAAACATGCTATCTGTTCTTAGACCATGTTCTGAAGCAGCCACAGGTAAGAAATCTGGCTTAGCCACGATGAATGACCAAACACCTACAATTGTACCTAACGCCCAGAAGATAATCATTCCGTACGCATTGGCATTATTGTTTGAATCTAAAGCTGAGCCTGTGTTTTCGTCAGCTACTAATGCTTTATTCAACTTAATACTTTTGCTGATTACAGAAATCGCAAGAGCAAAGAAGATAACTGATAAAAGACCTATTAGGTAAAACATATTCTTTATTTTAAGACAAGTTCAAAAATTAAATATCGTGGTGTAATGCTTCTGGCAAGAATGGGTGGTTTTTCGCCACTAAACTTGCTTTCGTTAATTCTCCAGAGATGACATAGATAAACGCTGAAGCAAAAACAGTAACCATTCCAAATTCTACTAAACCATAACCTCCATGTTTTCCTAAAACACCTGGCATAATCATTTGGTAGAAATCAATATAGTGACCAGCAATGATTAAGAAAGCAGCGATCTTTAAGAAGATACGTGTTCTCTTCGCATCACGTGTCATTAGAACTAAGAAAGGCAACAAGAAGTTTAGGATTACCATTAAAATTTCTGAGCTTTTGTACAATTTATCATATCCTTCCCAACGCTCTAAGAAATAGATGGTTTCTTCTGGTAAGTTAGCGTAGTAGATCAATAAGAATTGCTCAAACCATACGTAAGTCCAGAAGATAGAGAAAGCGAACATGAACTTACCTAAATCGTGTAAGTGGTTTTCATTCACATAAGCCATCAAACCTTTGTCTTTCAAGTACAATACAGTTAAAACGATAACTGCGTAAGTAGTCACGTGCCATGAAGCAAACATGTACCAACCGAACATCGTCGAGAACCAGTGTGTGTCAATTGACATCACCCAATCCCAAGCAAAAATCGAGCTAGATGCACCGAAGATCACAATGAACGCTGTTCCAATTTTCACTAATTGTGTGAAGTATTCAGTTCCGCCATTTAAATCCTCTTCAAGTGATTTCTTGCGTAACATGTTCCAAAGAAGGATCCACAACGCACCAAAACCAACTAAACGAATCAAGAAGAAGTTCTTATTTAAATAACCTGACTTACCTGCAATGATTTTGTCATAGTTCGCACTTCCTACTTCTGTTACACCGTGGTGCATCCAGTGGAAAATAACATCTCCTTTGAAGAAGAATGTTAAGATCAAGATAGGTAAGGAGATGTATAAGAACTTAGGGAAAGCCTCAGGAACGCGTTTCATTACCGCTGACCAACCTGACTTAGTTAAGTATTGTAATGAAACAAAGAACATACCTACTACGGCAATACCTGTAAAGAATACAGCATTCAACCAAACGTTCGCCCAAATGCGGTTTGTCCAATTATAATGTTCCTCAGCATCTGGTTGGTGAGAAACAGCTCCACCAGAAAGGTGCTCTGCTGCCGCTTCGTGTCCCGCTTTTGCTGCGTCATGTCCTGCTGCAACTACTTCGTGACCACCTGCTTCTCCTTTAGATAAAAGGTAAATACCAATAACTAAAGCAACAACGCCTGCTATGAAAGCATAAATTATTCTTTTTTTGCCTTCAGAGGTGAACTCAAAATGCTCCTCTACGTTTGCTGGGGAAAAATGTGAATGTCCCGCCATCTTGTTCTCTATTTTAAATTAAATGAATTTGATCTTATTGTTTTTGTAACTCGTGTACATAAAGTACGATTTTCCAACGGTTCTCTGAGGAAATTTGTGAACCATGAGGCCACATACGTCCTTTACCATGTGTAATTACGTGGTAGATATGTCCGTCATTAACGTCTTTTAATGCATCACTTGAGTAGACAGGAACCCCTTTGTATGCTTTCGCAACTAAGCCGTCTCCTTTTCCACCTTCACCATGGCAGTGTTGGCAGAAACGCTCGTATTGTAACTTACCAGCTTCGATATTCTCAGGAGTAGCTGTTAATGGGTTTTTTAATAAAGCCTCAGAATAGGAGATACTATCGCTAGGAACTGTTTTCGCTACTAATTCTTGTGCTAAGAAGGCTTTTTTCAAGCTATCTGCTCCTGAATATTTTTTACGCGAAACGGTACCTTCCACTGGTAAACGCATGTTCATCCCTAATGGGTTGATTTTGTTTGTGTCACCTTGTAATTGAGTCATCGGCTCATAAGCAACCGAATTGTACATATTAGGGGCAAATTCCGTACCCGTATCATTTGGGTCAGATCCACAAGATAATAGTCCTGCAGTTAAGCCGGCTAGTAAAGTGAATTTATGAATAGAATTGAACATATCTTCTTGAGAATTATTCGTTTAATTATTTAACATTTACTTCGATCGCTCCAGAATCCTTCAAGGCTTTCTTGATATCAGCTGCACTTACTTTATTCTTATCCACATTAATCGCCATCACAAATTTGTCATCTGTTGTACGAATGTCAAGTGGAAGAGTAGGATTACCAGGCCATAAGTCATTCGAGATACAGAAAGTCGTTACTAGGCCAAAAGCCGTGAACAATACCGTTCCCTCAAATGTAACTGGAATCCAGTTAGGTAGTGCGAAGAAGTCTTTACCCCCAATAATCATTGGCCAGTCAAACACCATCGTGTAACTGATTAATGATAAGGCACAAATCATACCCAAAGTACCAAACATAAAGGCAGCAATAGGTAAACGTGTACGTGCATGTCCTACGGCTACGTCTAGTCCGTGAATAGGGAACGGAGTAAATACGTCTTCGATTTTGATTCCTTTCGCTTTTACCTCGCCCACAGCGTGTAAAACCTCGTCCTCATCGTCATAAACTCCCAAAATGTAGTTAGTTGTCGAACTCATATTGTTTTAATTTCGAATTGCTATAAAAATTATTCTTCTGTTTTCTTTGCAGCCTTCGCTTTCTTCGCTGGGAAGTTAGACGAAACGCCTTTCATTACGGACTTCACTTCCGCCATATTTACCACTGGTAAATACTTAGCAAATAAGAAGAATAACGTAAAGAATAAACCAAATGAGAAGATGTAATCACCGATATCATATCTTGTAGGAGAGAACATCGCCCAAGAGGATGGTAAGTAATCACGGTGTAGTGAAGTCACGATAATTACGAAACGCTCGAACCACATCCCCACGTTTACTACGATAGATAAGAAGAAAGAGACCATTAAGTTCGTACGGATCGCTTTAGACCAGAATAATTGTGGAGAGATAACGTTACAAGTCATCATCATCCAGTATGCCCACCAGTATGGACCCGTAGCACGGTTAATGAAGGCATAGCTTTCATATTCTACACCTGAATACCAAGCGATAAAGAACTCAGTTAAGTAAGCGATACCTACCACTGAACCTGTTACCGTGATAACGATATTCATCATCTCGATGTGCTCGATTGTGATATAATCCTCTAATTTGAAAACCACACGTGTAATTAACAATAAGGTTTGTACCATCGCGAAACCTGAGAAGATCGCACCCGCCACGAAATACGGAGGGAAAATCGTCGTGTGCCATCCCGGGATAACAGACGTTGCAAAGTCCATGGATACAATCGTGTGTACAGAAAGTACAAGAGGAGTAGAGATACCTGCTAAGATTAATGACATGTACTCATAACGTGCCCAAGTCTTCGATGAACCTGTCCAGCCTAAGCTGAAGAAGCCATACCAGAACTTACGACCCGCTGTTGTAGCACGGTCACGAATAGTTGCTAAATCCGGTACTAGACCCATGTACCAGAATAATAAAGAAACGGATAAATACGTCGAGATCGCGAAAACGTCCCAAACTAACGGAGAGTTAAAGTTAACCCAAAGTGAACCGAAAGCGTTTGGAAGTGGTAAAGCCCAGTGAGCTAACCAAGGACGTCCCATGTGGGCTAAGATGAAGGATGCAGCACAAAGTACGGCAAAGATCGTCATCGCTTCCGCTGAACGGTTGATGGATGTTCTCCATTTTTGGCGGAACAATAATAATACGGCAGAGATCAAAGTACCCGCGTGACCGATACCAACCCACCATACGAAGTTAGTGATATCCCAAGCCCAACCTACGGTTTTATTTAATCCCCAAACGCCAATACCTTGCCACCAAGTGTAGAAAAGGCAATAAGCACCATAAATGAATACAAGGCAAGAGATCCCGAATGCAATTTTCCATTCTTTTGTAGGTTCTCCCTCTACTTGCTTGCAGATATCGTGGGTAACATCGGAATAAGATTTTCCACCAGTAACTAGTTTCTCTCTTATGGGTGATACAACGTGCGACATATTTTTATTTACTGTTTTACGATTAAAAAATTATGCTTCTTTCTTAGCATCCTTGTTACGAACTTTCTTCAAGTAAGAGATGTTAGGCTTCACGTTAATCTCTTCGATGACGTGGTAAGCACGACCCTCTTTCTCTACTAATAACAATTTAGAGATCTCAGATGCTGGATCGTTCATATCTCCAAATGTAATTGCGTTTGTAGGGCAAGATTGAGCACAAGCTACTTGAATTTCTCCATCTACTGGACGACGCTTCTCTTTCTTCGCTTCTAACTTACCAGCTTGAATACGTTGAACGCACATCGAGCATTTTTCCATCACACCACGAGAACGAACCGTTACGTCTGGGTTGATCACCATACGTCCTAAGTCGTTATTGAAGTTGAAATCGAAGTCATCAGTTTGGAAATAACGGAACCAGTTGAAACGACGTACTTTGTATGGACAGTTATTTGCGCAATAACGTGTACCGATACAACGGTTATACGTCATTTGGTTAAGACCCTCAGTCGAGTGAGTTGTTGCTAATACTGGACAAACAGTCTCGCAAGGAGCGTTGTTACAGTGCTGGCATAACATCGGTTGGAAAACTACCTCTGGATTGTCAGACGCAATTTCTAAACCTTTTAAATCTTCTACCTCAGCGTCAGAAGAGTAGTAACGGTCGATACGCATCCAGTGCATCTCACGACGGTTAATTACCTCTTGACGACCTACTACTGGTACGTTGTTTTCTGCATTACATGAAACTACGCAAGCAGAACATCCTGTACAGGTATTTAAGTCGATCACCATACCCCACGCGTGGTTATTGTATTCGTGACCGTTCCAAAGCGTTAAATCAGTCGCATCCTTTTCTCCTTCAGACGTTTTCACGCGAGGAGTGAAGCTTCCTGCTTTTGCATCTTTCGCAAAGTCAGCTAACACCGTCTCTTGAACGACTGCTTGACGAGCCATCACCGTTTGGTGCGTTTGCGTTTGAGCGATTTCTTTTGTTTCACCTGTTGAAGTAACCGAAACACCTGTTGTGCAGATACCTACACAAGCGCCATTTACTTCAGAGATGAATGGATAAGCGTTTACCCCCACACCGTCTGCAGACTTACCTGCTTTCGTACGACCGTAACCGATTGCAATTGCAACTGTATCTTGAGCTTGGCCTGGTTGAACTAATACTGGAAGAGATACTTTGTATCCTTTCGCGCTTACTTCAACAACATCACCTTGCTTTAATTTTAATTTAGTAGCAGTTGGTTGCGAGATAGCCGCGTAATTGTCCCAACATGCTTTAGAAACTGGCTCAGGGAATTCTTGCAACCAAGGGTTGTTTGCTTGAGAACCTGTACCTAAACCAACTTTTTCATATACTGCGATCTCTAAACCAGTAGAAGACGCTGAATAAGACTTGCTGATGGCTGCTGCCGCTGCATTCACATCGACAGATGGGCTTGCAGAAGAAACCGTTGCAGCGTTTGGTTCAAATACACCATCGTGAAGTGCATTGTTCCAAGCTACTTTACCACCTTTTAAGATGTTTTGCTCCCAGTTACGCTCTAAGTATCCAGCAAAATCACCTGATAAACCAGCCCAAGTTAAGAAACTTGACTGCGCTTGACGTGTTTTGAAGATCGTAGAGATCGTAGGTTGCGTTAATGAATAGAAACCAGCTTTAGGCTCAGCATCATTCCAAGACTCTAAGAAGTGAGAATCTGGTGCGATGAATTGACATAAAGAAGCCGTCTCATCAGCGCGATCGTTTGTTGCTAAGCTCACGCCTACTTTTGGTAAAGCAGCGGCTAGAGCAGCACCCATTGGGTGGTTGTAAACTGGGTTTGCATTATAGAAGATAACCGCTGCAATAGAACCAGCGCTAGCTTCTTTAATGAAATTAGCCATCGCCATGTCGTTACCTTGACGGTAGTTTACAGCTAAGCCTGTATTGATAGTTGTGCCATAAGCGCCTACTAAAGCGTTTGTTGCAGCAACAATTTTTTGAACTTCTGGGTCATTTGAACCAGCTACGATGATGGAAGCGCCTTTTGAAGCGACTAAGTCTTTTGCTGCTTTTTCTAAATGATCTACTTTAACCGAAGCACCCGCGATGCTAGCTGCTCCTGTTAATTTCGCTACTGCGTTATATAAAGCAACCGCAACTAAACCTTCTTGAGATGGCTTGTAAGCAGCACGGTAATCAGCATTAGCACCTGTGTTAGACAAGATAGTCTCAAATTGGTAGTGACGAGACATGTCTTTCTTTCCTCCTTTTTCAGAGCTAACACGGCGAGTGATCGCCCATTGTGCAGCAAATTCTGTAGGAGCCACCCACGTACCTAAGAAGTCAGCACCTAAAGAAACGATCGTCTTCGCTTTGCTGAAATCAATGTTAGGTAAAACGCCACCGTGTGCTTGTGTTAAACCATAAGCTGGGTTTGCGTCATACGTAATGTGTTGTGTTGTTGGGTATTTCGCAGCAAAGTCTGCAATCACTTTCTTCGTAGTAGGAGAAAGGATGGAATTAGAAACGATGCGGATTTGACCACCTTTGGCAGCCACCTCAGCTAACTTCGCTGTAAACTCTTTATCTAAAGAAGTCCAATCCGTTGCTTTACCAGCAGCTTGAGGACCTTTTAATTTCTCATTATCATATAGACTCAAAACAGAAGCATGAGCGCGACCCGAAAGAGTTCCTTTAGAGATCGAAGAGGACTTGTTACCCTCGATTTTGATCGGACGACCTTCACGTGTCTTTACTAAGATCGAAGCGTAGTCACCACCATCTGTATACGTAGACGCATACCAGTTAGCGATCGTTGGCTCGACATCTTCCGGCTTGTTTAAGTAAGGAATCGTGTTCTTTACTGGAGACTCACAAGCTGCTAAAGACACAGCCGCTACTCCAAAACCTAACATCTTTAAGAAATCACGACGATGAGTACCCGCTCCATCAACTAAAGAATCTCCTTTAGCATCCGTTTCAGAGGGCATATTGCCAAACTCATTGTGGATATTTTTGACAAACGATGGCTCATTGGTTAACTCCTCAATCCCTTTCCAATACCTCTTGTTCGAATTTTCCATATAATCTTTCTTATTCAGACTAAAATTTTATTTCTATTAATAGTGACACTTAGAGCACTCTAAGCCACCGATGTTTTGAACTTTCAAAGGAGTCTTGCTATCCTTATTGTGTACCTCTACTAATTTATCGTAGTAAGCGTTGCCTTTTGCATTTACGTCAGTTTGACGGTGGCAATCGATACACCAGCCCATGGTTAATGAAGAACGTTGCTCTACCACTTCCATCTTTTCGATTTCGCCGTGGCAGTTCTTACACTCTAAACCACCTACGTTCGTGTGTTGCGAGTGGTTGAAATACGCTAAGTCAGGTAAGTTGTGAACACGTACCCATTGGATCGGCTCATCTTTCTCTAATGCTTTGTAGATTTTTTGAATCTCTGGAGACTCACGCTTGATCGCGTTGTGGCAGTTCATACAAATGTTCGCAGAAGGAACGTTTGCACCTTTTCCCGCGTAAACGCCTGTGTGGCAGTAGTTACAGTTGATTTGGTATTGACCTGCGTGTAATTTGTGAGAAAATTTAATCGGTTGCTCTGGAGCATATCCTTGGTGGATACCTACGCCATAAGCTGCATCGATCGTTGCTTTACCTCCTAATAATAGGACCAAAACAATTACTCCCGTCTTCACTGCCGAATTAGCAGCTAAGGACTTAGCATTTTCAGCTACTCTTTCGAAAAAAGGCTTGCTTTGATCAGCTTCCGCCTTCGAAAGTTTACTTAATGAGTTAACAATCGATAATAAAGCGATTAATACAAGTACCATAATGATTAATAATCCTACTAAAAGGACTTCCATCATACCACCTGAAGATGCTGCCGCTGCTGGAGCTGCCGCGCCTGCCGCTGGTGCTGCACCTGCTGCCGGAGCCGCTGGAGCTGCGTTAGCTGCATCGATATAAGCAACGATTCCTTTGATTTGAGCTTCTGAGAAGTTCGGATAAGGAGTCATTGCAGCCTTGTTGAACTTGTTGTACAAGTCATTAGCATACTTGTCTCCTGAAGCGATTACAGCTTGTGGATTGTGTACCCATTTAACGATCCATTCGATGGGACGACGCTCGCTAACTCCCTTTAAACCAGGGCCTACTAACGTTTCATCGGAGGTGTTGTGACACGCTGCACAGTTGTTTTTAAATAGTGTTTCACCTTCCGCTGCATCTTGTGCAAACGTTGCTGTCGTAGCAGCAATCAGGATAAGGAAGGAAAATAGAAACTTAACGAGAGTTAATTTTTTGCAACACATAAATATAGATTTTCTCATTTTAATTCAGTCCGCAAAACTACAATTCGATTTTTTAGGAAACAATTAATTCTGCATTCAATTTTTGGATTTTTTTAATCGCAATTATTATTTAGAATTTTTCAAAATAAGTCCTTAAAATTAAAATTGAACTATTTTTAGAATAATTTGCATAATGTGCATGGGCACAAAAAAAACCTTCCGGAAGGGAAGGTTTTTTGAGGTTTCGAGCGGATTCGAACCGCTGTAGAAGGTTTTGCAGACCTCTGCCTAGCCACTCGGCCACGAAACCAATTTATTGGGATGCAAATTTAGCTTTTTTTAATGAAGGAGCAAATGGCTGGGTGAAAAAAATAGTGAAAAGTGGACAGTCGTCGGTGGTCAGACGTCAGTCCGCTTGGACATTTACCATTCACCATTTACAACTAATCATTCACCATCTCTACTCTCTACTCTCTACTCTATACTCTCATTTATTCTTTATGCTTTATTCTTTATGCTTTAGGATAAGGTGAAAACCGAAATTTCCGGCGGCATCCCCACTCTACCCGGATAGCCTAAATAGCCATAACCCCGATTCACATAGATTTGTTGTTCGCCTTCTTGGTATAATCCCGCCCATTGTTTGTACACATATTGAGCCGGAGACCAGCGCATATCTCCTATTTTAACGCCAAATTGCGTACCATGTGTATGTCCTGCAAAAGCCACATCGATATCATGGTATTTCTTCGTTACTTCGGCATTCCAGTGGTTTGGATCATGAGATAATAACAACTTAGCTGCAGCTTCTTCAGTCCCTTTATGCGCTTTTTCCAAATTTCCGTACCAAGGAAAACGACCTAGGCCGATGTTTTGTACGCCAATTATAGCCAGCTTTTCCCCAGATTCCTCGAGGAAACGATGTTCATCCATCAACAGATCCCAGCCCATTAATTCATGTGCTTTCATTAGATCTTTTAGGTTTTGCTTTTTAGCTGCGGGGCTTTCCCAGCGCACATAATCGCCATAATCGTGGTTCCCTAATGTACTGAAAACACCCAGTGGAGCTTTGACCTTATTAAATACATCAAAATAATTCTGCACCTCTTTGGACTCATTATTCACTAAATCCCCGGTGAAGAAAACGACGTCCGCCTTCTCGCGCATCAGCATCTCGACTCCCCCTTTTACAGCCGTTTTATTGAAAAATGAACCGGTGTGAATGTCGGAAATCTGGGCAATTTTCAGCCCTTTGAAGGCAGAAGGCAAACCTTTGATTTTTAAGGGGATATGTTCTACGGTATAGTCATGGGCACCTGAAATAATGCCAAATGCAAAGGTAGCCGCCGGCACTGCCCCTACAGCTAATGCGGCTTGGGACAGGAATTCGTGGCGAGAAATGGCACTTGGGTCTTTTTTGAGTACTTTTTTAGTGCCCCACCGGAAGAAACGGGTGATATCTTCTATCAACAAGAAGATAATTATAAACAGTTTCGTGATAACAGAAATCATTACGATGGCCATGAAGGTGATCCGGATTTCGTTTTTCCAGGCGTGCAATGGCAACGTATTATAGGAAATAACCCCTAGTAGAATGAAGGCTGTAAATCCCCAATAGGTATTTTTAGCGATTTTTTGAATGCTTTGGCGGGAGTTTCTGAAAGCGGTTTTGACAGCCATCCAAACATAATAGTCCAGCGCGATTAACACAATACTGATAAAAGGCACAAAAAACATTTTATTCATAGCACTTAAACTATCTTTGCGATTCAATTGTTCCAAAGGTGCAAAATTACATGAAAAAGACGATAAGTATTTACGGGGGCGGTTGGGTAGGCGCACCATTGGCATTTAAATTAGCTTTAGCGGATTTCGACGTCCGCGTTTCAGCTTCGAGTGTGCACGCTCAAGCGGCCCATCCGAAAATCAAGGTGTTGGATTTCAGAGCTGAGCCCGATATGCCAGCAGAAAACTGGACTTCGATGATTGATTCGGAAGTCCAAATTTGGGCGATCCCACCACGTCGTAAGAAGAATTCCGAAGAGACTTATCTGTCCATTTTGCAGGCTTGGGTAGATAATTTGCCCACTTCTGGTGTTAAAAAACTCATTTTCCTTTCTTCGACATCCGTTTATTCAAACGTGTCTGACACGGTCGACGAAAACTCCGCAATTAATGAGGATTCGTTGATGGCTAAAGCAGAAGCCATCGTTTCCTCCTCCAAAGTTCCTTCCCTTATCTTGCGTTTAGCTGGTCTAATGGGTGGCGATCGTTTTGTAGGAAAGTACTTCTCAGGTAAGCGAAATGATGGTGCAAATTGCCCTATCAATTATGTTCACAAAGATGACGTGGTTGCTTTAGTGGCCTTAGCCGCTGAAAAAATCGAATCTGGCATTTATAATATCGTTGCACCTATCCACCCCACTAAAGGCGAAGTAGGTGAAAACGACATCGAACGCCGCGGTCTTCCAGCTGGCTATTGGGATTATTCAGTTACTTGTTTAGGCGGGAAAGTGGTGAATGGCGATAAGATCTGCGATGAATTGAATTACGAATTCCGCTGGCCGGATCCGTTAGAGTTCCCTTTATAATGTTAGGGTCAAAATTGTGCTACGCAATAATTTTTTACCCTAACATTATAAACGAAATCTCATCTACGTCTCTTCTTAAAAATCTAAAGTATAGAGAGGAGATAGTAGATTAGAGAGAATTGATAGGAGAGAAGAGATTGATTGTGTGAAATGTTTTCAGGGGAGCCAATCAGAAAATATTTGTGTAACGACATTTTCGATTGGCTCCCCTGAAAATATTACACAGTTAACTCTGCAATCGCTAGCCAGGCCATTAAGCCGGGACCTATCGATAGAGATGCCTCATCAATATCAAAACTTGGTGTATGCACCCCGCTAATTATCCCGCGTTCCTCGTTGCGCACTCCTAGGCGATAGAAACATGCATCCACGTGATGTGTGTAGAAAGCAAAGTCTTCGCCTGCCATCCATAAATCCAAGTCAACAACGTTATCTGCACCCATGTATTCGATGGCTGCGGCTTTAGAACGGCGTGTAAGTTCTGGGTTGTTTTGCAAGAAAGGGTAGCCTTTTAAAACTTCGAATTCGGCGCGTCCACCCATGGCGTCGGCGATGCCTTCGGCTAGTTTTTTCATCTTTTCTAAACCTTCTGCACGCCAGGTTTCGTCCATGGCGCGGAAAGTTCCGGCGATGTTAACTTCGTCTGGGATGACATTTGTGGCTCCTAGGCCTTCAATTTTGCCAAAAGTCAATACCGATGGAAGCTTAGGATTCTTATTTCTCGAGATGATTTGTTGCATCGCCACGATGATGTGGGATGCGATAACAATAGGATCGACACAGGCATCGGGCATCGCTCCATGGCCTCCTTTACCGATTACTTTAATGTATAATTCATCCGTGCTGGCCATGTACATGCCTTCGCGGAAACCGATTTTGCCTACTGGGACATTGGTTGCCACGTGTTGGCCATAAATGCTGGCAGGTGTTGGGTTTTGCAAAGCACCTTCTTGAATCATGATGCTGGCACCGCCTGGGGCTTTTTCTTCGGCTGGTTGAAATAGCAATTTGATAGTGCCTTCGAATTCATTGCGTACTTGCTGTAAAATGTGGGCCGTTCCTAAAAGGGAGGCGGTGTGCACATCGTGGCCGCAGGCGTGCATGACACCTGGGTTTTTGGATTTATAGGGAACGTCGTTTGTTTCTAAAATGGGCAAGGCATCCATGTCGGCACGTAGGGCGACGACTTTTTTGTCTGGATTTTTACCTTTGATTTCGGCGATGAGGCCGGTGGTGGCGATTTTTTTGGCCTGAATCCCCATCTGCTCTAATTGTGCTAAAACGTAGGCTTGCGTCTGAAATTCCTGAAAAGAAAGCTCTGGGTTCGCGTGAATATGGTGGCGATTTGCGAGCGTTTCTGGAGTTAATTCAGCCGAAAGCTGTTTGATTTTTTCCAATAAAGTGGACATGGGCATTTGATTAATTTAGGCAAATCTACGAAATAGGACCTAATTCCGGGAATTCTTAACAAAAAAGCAACGCTAGAGTATTCATTTTCAGCCGATTATTTTTTAAATTGATGTGCAAATTAAATCGGTTTGTCTATGGCTCAGAAAGTGTTAGTCTTAAATCAGGATTACAGTGCGCTTACGATTTGTTCCATGCCGAAGGCCTTTCTTTTGGTCTACCTAAATAAGGCAGAATTAGTAGCGGAATCCACTACAGCAAAATTACACTCCGTCTCAAAAACCTTTCCCTATCCCTCGGTCATTCGATTGCAACGGTATGTCTATTTTCCGTTCAAGGGAGTGATTTTAAATCGCCAAAATATTTTAAAACGAGATAATTTCACCTGTCAATATTGTGGGTCAAAAGACTTCTTGACGATGGATCACGTGATCCCTAAATCACGTCAGGGGCGCACCTCGTGGGACAATTTGATCACTGCCTGCAAATATTGTAACTCGAAGAAGGGGCACATGACTCCGGAGGAAGCAGGCATGGTCTTGATGCGCCAGCCATTTAGGCCATCTTTTGTTATGTTTTTGCGAAATTTTTCTGGAATTTTGGATCATCAATGGGCCCCGTTTGTGGGTGCTAAACTGGAGACCACCACATGAGTTTTAAAATATCGTTTATCGGAGCCGGCAATGTGACTTGGCACATCGCAAAGGCCCTTGAAAATGCCGGAAATTCTGTTCAAGAAGTATTTAGTCGCGAGCCTTCGAAGGCAAAAGACGTCGTTTCTTATTTATACAACGCAAAGGTCCATGAGGATCTTGACTTCTCTGATTCCGCAGCCACCGTATTTTTCTTATGTGTTCCAGAATCGGCTTATCCGGAAGTTTTGAAGGAATTATTATTGCCAAAATACGCGACACTCATCCTCGTTTCAGGCACTTTCTCACTTGCTGAGGCGAATCTTTTATACGATCCAGAGCGCGTAAGTACGAATCAAATGGGGGTGTTTTTCCCGGTTCAGCATTTGGAATCAGGACGTCGAATTAAGTTAGATCAGATGCCCATCTGCCTTGAGGTGATGGTGGAAGAAACCCAAAATACCCTGGTGGCCTTGGCAAAAGATATCACGGATGCGATGTATTTAGTGAATGGGGAGGAGCGCAAAAAGATTCACAAAGCGATGCTTTTAGCGGGTGTTTTAACCCAAAATCTGTGGTCGCATGCGCAAGAATTATTGCAATCCATCGAGTTAGAGCCTAGTTTATTGCATGGGCTTGTGCAACAACATGTACAGGCATTCTTCACCGGGAATCCACTTTCTAAGGAAATATCAGACCCACATTTACGCGAGGTAAACTTCCAAATCAATCAAATCCTCGATCGGAATCTTATTTAATAAGGGGACGATCCATATTTAGGACAACAATATTCTTAGCGAATCCTAATACAGTAATTTTACCCGTTTCTGAAGGGTAGAAATAGTACAAACTATCGCCAGCGGTATTTTTCTGGATGGAAGGTGGGATGTCCTGTTTTTGGGAAATAGAATAATCCAAGGCGTCCATGATGTCTATCATCTTCGCATCTTTAAAACTCAATTTCAACTCAGCTGGGGCACCGTTGCGCACGCTAATTTGCAAGGCCTTCGTTGCACTATCTAATTTCGATGTTCCTTTTGCTTGAATTTCTTGCCCCCAGGTATCCACTTGATTAACGATGTCTTGAGGCAAAACGCGCTTCACTTGTCTGGCCTTCATCTCCTTAACAGCCGCAGCCGTGTCAATGCGTTTAGAAAAATCACAAGCTTGAAGGGCGATTAATGCGAAAAGAAGTAGGGAGTGTTTCATCGTTTTGGAAATTATATGCAAAGGTATTCGAAACGAGCACAAAGGGCAATGGATTTAATTACTATCTTTGCAACGTTTTTTAAAACCAAAATGTTATGCTGGAGCAGCTAGAGGCCATCCGAGAAAGATTTTTAGAAGTAGAACAACAAATCGCGATGCCAGAAGTGGTGTCGGACTTGAAGAAATTCAAGACCTTGAGTAAAGAATACAAGGATTTGCAAAAGATCGTGGACCAGTATATGGCCTACCAAAACTTATTAGGCTCCATCGAGGAGGCTAAACAAGTGATCGCTACGGAAAAAGACGAGGATTTTCGCGATATGGCCAAAGCGGAATTAGAAGAATTAGTTCCCGCAGAAAAAGAAATGCAAGAGGTTTTAAAGGAGATGTTAATCCCGCGCGACCCGAACGATTCAAAGGATTGTATCCTCGAAGTGCGTGCTGGAGCAGGTGGCGACGAAGCCTCTATTTTCGCCGGAGACATTTTCCGTATGTACCAACGCTACGCTGAAAAGATGGGCTGGACCTTCCAAATCATGGATTTTACCGATGGTACAGCCGGTGGCTACAAAGAAATTATCGCGTCTGTACAGGGCGAAGATGTATATGCTAAATTGAAGTTTGAGTCCGGTGTTCACCGCGTTCAACGTGTGCCAGCCACAGAATCAGCTGGTCGTATTCACACCTCTGCCGCCTCCGTTGCGGTATTACCAGAGGCGGACGAAGTAGATGTTCAAATTAACATGAACGACATTCGTAAAGACACCTTCTGTTCTTCTGGAGCAGGTGGTCAGTCCGTAAATACCACTTATTCTGCGGTTCGTGTGACCCACATTCCATCCGGCTTAGTGGTGCAATGTCAGGATGAACGTTCTCAGATCAAGAACTTTGACAAAGCGATGACCGTTTTACGCTCTCGTTTATATGAAATCGAATTAGCGAAACGCAACGCTGAAATCGCCGGAAATCGCAAGTCGATGGTGGGTTCAGGAGACCGTTCGGACAAAATCAGAACCTACAATTACCCTCAAGGTCGTGTCACCGATCACCGCATCGGCTTAACCGTTTACAATCTTCCAGTCGTAATGGATGGCGAAATTGGAGACTTTATTGAGCAGTTGAGGATAGCAGAGAATGCGGAGAGGTTGACTGAAGGGGCGGTTTAAAAGGACTTTTTGCAAAATTGGCCTGCGTCATAATTTTCGCAAAAAGTCCTTTTAAACCTTGCTGAAGAGCTAGGAGTATTTCTTTATTCCTGAATTTATACAAAAAGGGACGCATTGCGTCCCTTTTTGTATTCCAGCTTTATGCTTTTTGCTTTGTTCTTTGTGCTTTTGAAAAAGCTAAATAGCTTTTTCGAGCTTAAAGCTAAAACTCGTCCCCTTATCCACTTTCGATTCCACCTGGATTTTGCTGCCATGGGCTTGAACGATGTGTTTTACGATGGAAAGGCCAAGGCCGGTTCCGCCGCTCAGTTTAGTACGACTTTTGTCGATGCGGTAGAAGCGTTCGAATAGGCGTGGTAAGTGTTTTTCGGAGATGCCGGGGCCATTGTCTTTGACAGAAATCAAATAGGATTTTTTACGGTCTTCGATGAGGACGGTTACTTTTCCATCTTGATGACCGTATTTGATACCGTTGTCTACGAGGTTGATAAGTACTTGTTCGATTCTTTGGGCATCTGCTTTTACATCAATGGCTTCATCTGCACAATTTAGGAAGAGTTTGACGCCGCGTTTTTTGGCTTTCCCTTCTAATTGTTCGAATATCTCCTCGATCATTGGGCGTAAATTGATTCGTTTCTTTTCGATCTTGATGGCTCCGGTTTCGATTTGTGAAACAGTGAGTAAATCCTTCACTAGGGCGTCGAGGCCGTCTAAGCTTTTGGCTGCTTTTTCTAAGAATTTTTGTCGAATCTCCGGACTTTCGTCTGGGTTGTCTAATAAAGTGTGTACGAAACCTTGGGCTGCAAAAATGGGTGTTTTGAGCTCATGCGATACGTCAGCTAGGAATTCTTGGCGGTATACTGCTGCCTTTTTTAATTCTTTTACCTCGTCCTCCGTGGTGGTGACGTAGGCAGCTAATTCGCTTTTTAAGAGTTCGATGGGGTTCTCTTTTTGGACTAATTGCTTACGAGAAATGAGCGGAAAGTTCTTCTTCTTAATTTGCTTGATTTGGTCATATAATATGTTCACTTCCTTAAAAACAAGGTTGTCTAGGGCGAAGTAGATAAGTATGGAGCCAAAAATCAAGACACTGATAAATCCGACAAATAGGGTGGCGGAGTCAGAGGTAGGCAAAAATGAAATGAAGGCGGTCGCCACACCAGCGATGACGAAAGCAAGGATAATCGAAAGATAGCGAGGACTTAGCATGCTTGAAATTACGGATAATTTTTAAAATGTTGTAACTTTGTGCTTTGATAAGATAGCATGGAATTAAATTTATTGACTGCCATTTCGCCTGTAGATGGTCGTTACCGCAAACAAACCGCCGCATTAGCTCCTTATTTCTCGGAGTTTGGATTGATCCAATACCGTGTGCGAGTAGAAATCGAATACTTTATTGCGTTGTGCGAAATACCTTTGGCCCCCTTAAAAGGCTTCCCTAAGGAACATTATGCCGCATTGCGTTCCATGTACACGAACTTTACGGAGGCAGATGCCACGTGGATCAAGGACACCGAAAAGGTGACGAACCATGACGTGAAGGCAGTAGAATATTTTATCAAAGACCGCATGTTAGCCCTTCCGGGTGATATGAGCCCTTTTGTGGAGTTCATTCACTTTGGTCTAACTTCTCAAGATATTAACAACACAGCGATTCCATTATCTATCGCTGAAGCTCATCGCGAGGTGATTTTACCTGCTTATCAAGCGGTAGTAGCCACTTTAGATGCCTATGCGACGGAGTGGAAAGAAATTCCTTTGTTAGCACATACCCACGGTCAGCCAGCTTCTCCTACCCGTTTAGGAAAGGAAATCAAGGTTTTTGTGGAGCGTTTGAATCGCCAATTGGACTTGTTAGAACAGGTTCCGTTCACAGGTAAATTCGGTGGAGCGACGGGTAATTTCAACGCGCACCAAGTATCCTTCCCTGAGATTAACTGGCCACAATTTGCAGCTAAATTGCATGCAGATTTAGGCATCAAACGTAGTCAATACACAACTCAAATTGAGCATTACGATAATTTAGCAGCCTATTTCGATGGCTTGAAGCGTTTAGATACGATCTTGATTGATTTGTCGAGAGATATTTGGCAATACATCTCGATGGGATATTTCAAGCAAAAGATCAAAGCGGGAGAAATCGGATCATCAGCGATGCCGCACAAGGTGAATCCGATCGATTTCGAAAACGCGGAAGGTAACTTAGCGATGGCAAATGCCTTCTTCGAGTTTTTATCTGCGAAGCTTCCGATCTCTCGTTTGCAACGTGATTTAACGGATTCGACCGTTTTACGTAACGTGGGTACGCCTTTAGCGCATGTGGTGATTTCCTTGAATTCATTGCAACGCGGTTTGGGGAAATTAGAATTAAACAACAGCAAAATCCAACAGGATTTAGAAGATAACTGGGTGGTCATCGCAGAAGCGATCCAAACCGTATTACGCCGTGAAGCATTCCCTAAGCCTTACGAGGCCCTGAAGGACTTGACGCGCCATCACGGGAAAATTGATCAGTCGGTATTCCATGCATTCATTGACGGCTTAGCCGTTTCTGATGCGATCAAGGCAGAATTGAAGCTGATCTCACCGTTTAACTTTGTAGGCCGCGACGAATACTAAGCCGCAACCACCGACTACTGACAAAAAGATAATAGTGTAGAGAGTAGAGATGGTGAATGGTAAGTGGTAAATGGTGAATGTCCCCCTCCGGACTACTAGATACTAATTACTGCCCACTGCCCACTGACGACTGTCCACTGTAAACTGCCCACTGTTATGAACCACCGCCTCATGCACATTGCCCTCGTGGTAGCCGATTATGATGAAGCCATCGCTTGGTACACGGAAAAACTAGGTTTTACGCTAGTGGAAGATACGGTGCTTAGTGATGTGAAGCGTTGGGTCTTAGTCCAGCCATCAGGTGAGGGTTCTTGTCAATTATTGCTAGCAAAAGCGGCGACGGAGGAACAAAAATCCAGAGTAGGAAATCAGACGGGAGGGCGCGTTTTCTTGTTCTTGCACACGGATGATTTTGATCGAGATCATGCGAATTTGATAGCGCAGGGGATTACGATTGTGCGTGGACCGAGCGAGGAAGAATATGGTAAAGTGCTTGTATTCGCCGATTTATATGGAAATTTGTGGGATTTGATCGGTTAAAATTTTGATTTTACAGATTTCACTCTACATTTGTATCAAATAACAACACAATGACAAAAGCAACATACAACAAAAACTGGTGGCAAGGATAATAATCCCTGAACAGTTTTGCTGTGTGTACATGATATGTTTACTAAAGGCTTGCTGTTCGACAGTAAGCCTTTTTTTATTAATTTTGCCCTTTGAAACATGTCTAGCATAAACATACGAACTTCACGGAAAACACTTTTGGCTGATACGCTCACGCCGATTGGGATCTTTTTGAAGATTCGCAAAAACTATAAGAACTCGGTTATCTTGGAATCTGCGGATTACCATGGTAAGGAACATGGATTCTCTCACATTGCTTTTGACCCGGTGGCTCGCTTCGAGTTAACGGATTCGAAAGTCACCCAAACTTTTCCAGACGGAACGCAAGAGAATTTCACGCTAGCCAATCGCCACGATGCGGTTGCGGCTTTGAAAAGCTTTGCGGATCGTTTTGATTTTAAGGAGGAGAAAGGGGATTCGCCTATGGCGAATGGGCTTTTTGGTCATATCTCCTACGATGCGGTTACTTACTTCGAGGATATCGATATTCAGGCGAAAAATCCAGAATCCGAAATTCCATCGATCCGGTATTATGTGTACCGTTACGTGGTGGCGGTGAACCATTTTAACAACCAAATGAGCCTCTACGCGCACAGCTACGATGGTTCAGAGCCTTCTTTTGATACGATTACCTACCTGTTAGACATGCCGCATTATGCGACTGCTTCTTTCGCACGAAAGGGGGAAGAGGTGAGTAATTTAACGGAAGATCAAACTCGAGAAATTGTCAATACCTGCATTAAGCACTGTTTACGAGGGGATGTGTTCCAAATCGTTCCATCTAGACGTTTCTCACAAAAATTCGACGGGGATGATTTCCAAGTCTACCGCGCGCTTCGCTCGGTCAATCCATCGCCTTATTTGTTCTATTTTGATTATGAGGAATACCGGATTTTTGGGGCCTCGCCAGAAAAGCAGATTAAGATTGAGGGATCTGTCGCGGAGATTCATCCGATTGCCGGAACCTTTAGACGTTCTGGAGACGATGCTCGTGATGCGGAATTAGCACAGGAATTGATTGCAGATCCGAAAGAATCGGCAGAACATGTGATGCTCGTAGACTTAGCTCGCAACGACTTGAGTCGTTCGGCGGATAATGTGAAAGTGGAGACCTTCAAGGAGGTACAATTCTTCTCACACGTAATTCACTTAGTTTCTAAAGTAACCGGACACTTGCAAAAGGGCGTTAATCCATTGCAAATGGTGGCGGATACGTTCCCAGCTGGAACGCTAAGTGGTGCGCCAAAGCACAATGCGATGACGATTATCAACCGTTTAGAGCCTACAAACCGGGCTATTTATGGTGGAGCGATCGGTTTTATGGATTTCGAGGGCAACTTTAATCATGCCATCGCGATTCGTACGTTTTTAAGTAAAGGAGACACCTTGTTTTTCCAAGCGGGCATGGGCGTAGTCGCTAAGTCCGTGGTGGAAAGTGAGATGCAGGAAATACATAACAAACTAGCAGCCTTGCGCAGAGCATTAGAGGTGGCAGAAAATTTAGCCTAAGGATATGAAAGTATTGGTTTTAGATAATTACGATTCCTTTGTGTACAATTTGGTCTACCTGTTAAAGGAGCTGGGCGCGGAGGTGGACGTGTTTCGCAACGATAAGATTTCGCTCGAGGAAGTGGGTAAATACGACAATATCTTGTTGTCGCCAGGCCCTGGGATTCCATCGGAGGCGGGGATTATGATGGATTTATTGAAAGAATATAAGTCGACCAAAAAAATTCTAGGTGTCTGCCTGGGTCATCAAGCGATTGCGGAGGCTTTTGGCTCTCAACTAAGCAATATGGGCGAAGTTTTACACGGCGTAACGACGGAATGCGTGGTGACAGATCCCTCGGAACGCTTGTTCTTAGAAATCCCAGCTCGCTTCGAAGTATGCCGCTACCACTCGTGGACGGTGATTCCATCCACGATGCCAAGCGACCTAAAAGTGACAGCGCAAGATGACAAAGGTTTTGTCTTAGCGGAGGCGCATGCGAAATACGATGTGCGCGGGGTGCAATTCCATCCGGAGGCGTTTTTAACGCAACATGGAAAGCAAATGATTCAAAATTGGATGAAATAATAGCATGAAAAATATATTAAATAGACGGGTTGCGGGAGAAGCATTATCAGAAAACGAGGCGAGAGAAATCATGCTGCGCATCGGGCAAGGAGAAGTTAATCCGAGCCAAATTGCCGCATTTTTATCCTCGTATTGGTTTAATCCAATTCAAGTAGATGAATTAAAAGGTTTCGTAGCGGCGATGTTGGATTTAGCCGTAACGGTGGATTTATCGGAGTTTGATGCGATGGATGTGTGTGGAACGGGTGGAGATGGGAAAGATACTTTTAACATTTCGACAACGTCCTCTTTCATCATTGTAGGTGCCGGCCAAAAAATAGCTAAACACGGCAACCACGGCGTTTCCTCTTCGGTGGGATCGTCTACGGTGTTGGAGTTTTTAGGCTTGAAATTCAATAATGATCCCAAAATCTTAAAGCGCAAGATGGAAACGGCGGGCATGTGTTTTTTACACGCGCCACTTTTCCACCCAGCGATGCGTTTCGTGGGTCCTATCCGCAAGGAATTGGGCATGAAGACCTTCTTTAATTTATTAGGGCCATTATTGAATCCGGCTAAAGTCACAAAGCAAATTTCCGGTGTCTATTCGCCAGAAGCCTTTGCTTTGTATGAAGGATTTTTTGCGGGTTCTGGCAAGCAATACGGGATCGTGTATGCGGAAGACGGCTATGACGAGATCTCATTAACGTCAGCTTTCCGTTTGACGACTCCGGAAGGCGCGGCGATCTATAATCCATCCGACATCGGCTGTGATGTAGTGGCTCAGTCGGAATTATTTGGAGGCTCGAATGCGGAGGCTTCAGCAAATATGTTGTATAAGATTTTACAACGCGAAGGTACACCTGCTCAGACGCAAGCCGTTTTAGCGAATGCTGGAGCAGGTTTATATGTGGCAGGCAAGGCAGCCTCTTTAGTGGAGGGCTATGCTTTAGCGAAAGAGTCTTTGGAAAGCGGTCGCGCGTTCCAGGCTTTCAAGAAATTTATCATGGACTAGGATGAGCATATTAGACCAAATCATAGCAACAAAAAGACAGGAAGTGACCGCTTGCAAAGCGCGTACTTCGACAGCTCAGCTAGAGAAACAAGGGTTTTTCGCGCGTGCTTGTCATTCCTTGTCGATGTCATTAGTTCAGCCAGCTTCCACGGGAGTTATCGCTGAATTCAAGCGCAAATCCCCTTCCAAAGGCATCATCAATGATCGCTTGGGAGTGGATGTCGTAACACGTGGCTATGTGGAGGCGGGTGCGGCCTGTTTATCGGTGTTGACAGATGAATCCTATTTTGGAGGAACATATGCTGATTTTGAATTAGCTCGTCGTACAAATCCGAACACGCCCATCTTACGCAAGGACTTTATGATCGATGAATACCAAATCATCGAGGCAAAATCCATGGGTGCGGACGTCGTTTTATTAATCGCGGCGGCCTTAAGTCCATCGGAAATCAAAACATTAGGCACGCTAGCCCGTTCATTAGGAATGGAAACCTTGCTAGAGGTGCACGATCAAGAAGAATTGGATCGTTCACTAGGTGATTATATCTCCGTGGTGGGGGTTAATAACCGAAACCTGAAGAATTTCTCGGAGCAAAATGTGGAGGCGTCTAAGGTTTTAGCAACTAAAATACCTGGGCAATTTGTAAAGGTTTCTGAAAGTTGTATTTCAAGTCCGGAGATTATTAAAGAATTGAAAACCTACGGGTATCGTGGATTCTTGATAGGCGAAAGCTTCATGAAAACGGATAACCCAGGAAAAGCTTTAAGCGACTTTATTCAATAAGCATGAAGTGGAAAGTCTGTGGCATGCGGGATTTACAAAATATCCAAGAGGTAGCGGCTTGCGGGCCAGACTTTATGGGGTTTATTTGGGTGGCTAAATCACCCAGATACGTAGGTCCGGATTTTGTGATTCCAACTTTGCCAGCGAAAACCAAGGCGGTGGGGGTGTTTGTGAATGAAACCACAGAGAACATTATTGCCCTTTCAAAAAAAGCCGGTTTCTCCGTCGTGCAATTGCATGGCGAGGAGTCGCAAACAGAAATAGATACATTGAAAGCCGCCGGATTGCAAGTTATCAAGGCGATAAGTGTGGGTTCAGCCGCGGATTTCGACTTAACAGATCGACCAGATTTCTATCTATTTGATACGAAAAAAGGAGCGCAAGTAGGTGGAACCGGAGAGCATTTTGATTGGTCTTTGTTAGCGCATTATCAGCTGAATATTCCCTATTTTTTAGCGGGAGGTTTAAGTGCGGAGGATGTAGAAAAGGCAAAGAAATTACCAGGATTATATGCCTTGGATTTTAATAGTAAACTCGAATTGAGTCCAGGTTTGAAGGACATCGAGAAAGTAAAGGAAATAGTAAAACAGCAATAGATATGTCATTTAATGTAGATGAGCGTGGGTATTACGGGAATTATGGTGGAGCCTATATTCCGGAAATGTTGTACCCAAATGTCGAGGAATTACGTTCCCGCTATTTAGACATCATCGCGGAGCCGTCGTTTCAGGCGGAATTCCACGCCTTATTAAAGGATTACGTGGGCCGCCCTACGCCTCTTTTCAAGGCGGAGCGTTTGTCTGCGAAATACAACACGAACATCTATTTGAAACGAGAAGACTTGTGTCACACGGGTGCACACAAAGTGAATAATACGATAGGCCAAATCCTAGTTGCAAAACGCCTAGGCAAGTCTAAAATCGTTGCGGAAACAGGTGCGGGTCAACACGGCGTGGCGACAGCGACGGTTTGTGCTTTGATGGGTATGGAATGCATTGTCTACATGGGCGCCATCGACATCGAAAGACAAGCTCCTAACGTAGCACGTATGCGTATGTTAGGTGCGCAAGTGGTGGCGGCAAAATCAGGTTCTCAAACCCTAAAAGATGCCACTAACGAGGCGATGCGCCACTGGATTAACCATCCGGTAGACACCCATTATATTATTGGATCTGTCGTGGGACCACATCCCTATCCAGACATGGTGGCGCGTTTTCAATCCGTGATATCGGAAGAGATTCGTACCCAATTACAAGAAAAAGAAGGCCGTGATTATCCAGACTACGTGATTGCTTGCGTGGGTGGAGGATCCAATGCCGCAGGTGCATTTTATCATTTCTTAGACGAGCCACGCACGGCCTTGATCGCCGCGGAGGCTGCCGGTTTAGGTGTGGAATCTGGACATTCTGCAGCAACCACTTTCTTAGGAAAACCAGGTGTTTTACACGGTAGCAAGAGTTTATCGATGCAAACCGAAGACGGACAAGTGATCGAGCCTTATTCGATTTCAGCTGGTTTAGATTACCCGGGAATCGGGCCTATGCACGCGCATTTGTTCGAATCAGGTCGTGCGACCTTCTATGGTGTGACCGATGAGGAGGCCTTAGTGGCAGCAGTGGAATGCTCTCAATTAGAGGGAATTATTCCGGCTTTGGAGACGGCACATGCTTTGGCCGTATTCGAAAGATTACAAGCAAAACCGAATGAAATTGTGGTCGTAAATGTATCAGGAAGAGGGGATAAGGATTTATCGACTTACCAAAACCGTTTAAAATTGAATGACTAAGATGAATCGAATTTCAGCCCTTTTTGCCCAAGCTACAGAACCTGTTTTAAACGTCTATACAACGGCTGGTTTCCCTCGTTTCGAGGATACGATGACGGTTTTAAATGCCTTACAAGCAGGTGGCGTAGATATTATTGAAGTAGGCATGCCCTATTCTGATCCGGTTGCGGATGGCGAAACGATTCAGCTTTCGAATCAAGCGGCATTAGAGCAAGGAATGAGCGTGGCACATTTGTTTGCGCAATTGAAAGATATGCGCAAGACCATCACGGTTCCAGTCCTTTTAATGGGGTACATTAATCCTGTTTTGCAATATGGTGTGGAAGCTTTCTGTGCGAAATGTGCGGAAGTAGGAGTGGATGGCTTGATTTTGCCGGATCTTCCGATGGTGGAATACGAGGCGTCTTACCGCGAGATTTTTGAAAAATACGGTTTATACAATATTCTGTTAATTACTCCTCAAACGAACGACGAGCGCATTCGCCACATCGATTCGGTATCTAAAGGCTTTATCTACATGGTATCTTCGGCGAGTACGACCGGGGCTAAAACGGGGATTTCGGCAGATCAGGAAGTCTACTTCTCTCGGATCGCAGCGATGAACTTGCAGAACCCGCGTTTAATTGGCTTTGGTATCTCAGATCACGAGAGCTTCATGAAAGCTTCAAAGAATGCCTCTGGGGCGATTATTGGTAGTGCATTTGTGAAGATGATCGCACAGGCTAAAGACCTTAGCGCTGAGATAGTTGACTTTGTTCAGGCTATTAAAGGTAAAAAGTAGTCAATTGTTTTTGGAAAGAAATATTTTTCCTATCTTTGCAACCCCAATCAGACGATCTTATGCACAAGTGGGCCGCTAAGCGCTGATTATCATCAAATAAAAATTAGTTCAGATGAGCGATTTAATTAAATTCGTAGAGCAAGAAAACGCAGCACGTAGAGGAGAACACCCTGAATTCGCTGCAGGAGACACAGTTAACGTACACGTGAAAATTCGTGAAGGTAATAAGGAGCGTATCCAGGTTTTCCAAGGTTTAGTTATCCAACGTAAAAATTCGGGTGCTGGTGAGTCTTTCACAGTTCGTAAGATCTCTAACGGTATCGGTGTTGAGCGTATTTTCCCAATCTTGTCACCAAACATCGACAAAATTGAAGTATTACGTCGTGGTAAAGTACGTCGTGCACGTTTATTCTACATGCGTGGAAAGCAAGGAAAAGCGGCTCGTGTTAAAGAAAAGAAAAAATAGGTTTGAGATTTTTTATATAGTAAGAAAGCTGTTCAGAAATGAACAGCTTTTTTTTGTGTCTTCAGGGCAGTAATGTCGATTAGATTTTTACTTTTGTAGGTAAATTAAACCTATTAAAAATGAAATCATCAGCTGCGAATCGCCGCGACTTCCTTCATCAAGCAGGAATGTTAGGCGGAATGGCTTTTTTACCCTCTTCCTTAAAAGACGCAACAGAAATCTTTGCACCGAAACAAGCGGAACGCATCATTGCACCACGTCTTAAATTCGGTGTAGTTGGAATCAACCACGGCCATATTTATTCGATGGCGAATTCGATCATTCGAGGCGGTGGAGAGTTTGTTTCTTATTATGCAAAAGAACCAGATTTAATCAAGGATTTCGCGAAGCGTTATCCTCAAGCTAAGCTTGTGAAGAGCGAAGCAGAGGTCTTAGAAGATCCTTCCATCAAACTAGTGCTTAGTTCGATCACACCGAATGAGCGGGCTCCATTAGGTATCCGCGTGATGCAGCATGGAAAAGATTACATGGTCGACAAGCCAGGCATCATTAGTCTAGAACAATTAGCGGAGGTGCGTAAGGTCCAAAAAGAAACGAAACGGATTTATTCCATCTCCTTCAGCGAGCGTTTTGAGAACAAGGCGACGGAACTAGCGAGTCAATTGGTTGCGCAAGGAAAAATAGGCAAAGTGATGCAGACCTTGGGAACAGGGCCTCACCGCATGAGCGTTAATTCCCGTCCTGACTGGTTCTTTGATACGAAATACTATGGTGGAATCATCACGGATATTGCCTCTCACCAGGTGGATCAATTCTTACATTTCACTGGTTCAACGCAAGGAGAAGTAGTTGCTTCCCAAATCGCGAACCACCACCACCCTCAATACCCGAAATTCCAGGATTTTGGCGATCTAATGCTTCGCAGCAATAAAGGCTCCGGTTACATTCGCGTGGACTGGTTTACCCCGGACGGATTAAATACCTGGGGAGACGGTAGACTAACTATCCTAGGAACAGATGGCTACATGGAAGTACGAAAAAATACGGACATCGCTTCACCTCATGGGGTGGGTAGCCACTTATATCTGGTTACCAATAAAGAAACTTTGTACATCGATTGCAAAGATGTCAACTTGCCTCATGGTGAATTGTTAGTGGATGACGTCTTGAACAGGACGGAAACAGCGATGACCCAAGCACATTGCTTCTTGTCCACCGAATTAGCTTTAATCGCTCAGAAAAACGCAACTAACATATCCATCAAAGCATGAAAAGGAGAAAATTCATCAATAATCTAGCCCTTAGTGCTGTAGGTACGTTAGGGTTTCCAACCATCGTTCCGGCGCACGTTTTAGGCGGGAAAGATGCCCCGAGCAATAAAATCAACATCGGCCAAATCGGCTGTGGTCGCATCGCGCGTACCCACGATTTACCAGGAACTTGGAAGCACGAAAAGGCGCGCATTATGGCTGTCTGCGATTTAGATCGCCACCGGACCGAGGAGACCAAGCAATTAGTCGAAGAATACTACACAAAGAAAACGGGTCAAGCGAATTACATCGATGTGAAGATGTATGATGATTACCGCGAATTGTTGTTGAACAAGGATATCGATGCGGTGATGATCAGTACGCCGGATTTTTGGCATGCGCAACCAGCGATGGAAGCAGCACTGGCTGGCAAAGATATTTACCTGCAAAAGCCTACTTCCTTGACGATTCACGAAGGTCGCCAATTAGCGAATGTGATTAAAAAGACCGGCCGTATTCTGCAAGTAGGAACGCAGCAACGCTCTACTTCGCAATTTAGAATTGCGGCGGAACTAGTGCGCAACGGCCGTATTGGTAAATTACACACGGTTAAAATTGGTTTACCTGGAGACCCATCGGGTCCAGCCGCACCAGCAATGCCGGTGCCTAATGGATTTAATTACGACATGTGGTTAGGTTCTACCCCTAACATGCCCTATACCGAAATCGCGGTACATCCACAAAAAGGATATGACAGACCAGGTTGGTTGCGTATGGAGCAATTTGGTGCAGGTATGATCACGGGTTGGGGGCAGCATCACTTTGATTCTGCTGCCTGGGGTATGAATACAGAATACACGGGTCCGATTTCCGTAGAGGCGGTGGCGGAATTTCCTAAGTCAGGTTTATGGAATGTGCACGGGGATTTTATGTCCAAAGCAGAATACGCTAACGGCATCACCATGTATACGTCAGGAGGCTACCAAAACGGCATTCGCTACGAAGGATCAGAGGGGTGGATTTTTGTGTCTCGCGGCGATTATGCGGCGACGCCAAGCGATCCGACGGCTAAAGTTAGATCGAAAGCGCTAGATGCCTCAGATCCGAAGATTTTAGAGTCGGTGATAGGGGAGAATGAAATCCACCTATATCACTCAGACGATCAACACGGAAACTGGCTAGATTGTATCGAGTCACGTAAAGAGCCTATTTCTCCGATTGAGATTGGGCACCGCGCTTGTACGGTTTGTTTAATAACGCACGTAGCGATGAAGATTCCACGCAAATTGCAATGGGATCCTAAAACGGAGCACTTTGTCAATGACGCGGAAGCGAATACTTGGTTACGTAGAGAGCAACGCGCTCCTTATGGAACCGATCGAATTAAGTTTTAGATTTTTTCTACCTTTCTAACGTTCTTGTTAATGGTGTCAGATTCTACGACGCCATCACGCAAACGGATGATGCGGTGGGCATATTGGGCAATATCGTCTTCGTGGGTAACCATGACGATGGTATTGCCTTTTTTGTGCAATTGATCGAAGAGATCCATGATCTCGTAGGACGTCTTCGTATCTAAGTTACCCGTAGGCTCATCGGCTAATAAGATGGACGGATCATTCACTAAGGCTCGAGCCACGGCAACACGTTGTCTTTGGCCTCCAGAAAGCTCGTTTGGCTTGTGAAGTGCGCGATTATCTAGACCCACCCCTTTTAGGGCGTTCATTGCAATTTCTGTGCGTTCTTTCTTCGAATAACCTGCATAGATCAGGGGTAACGCTACATTTTCTAAAGCGGACTGGCGAGGGAGAAGGTTGAAGGTTTGGAAAACGAAGCCGATTTCCTTGTTTCTGACGGCTGCCAGCTCATTTTCTGACATCTCCGATACATCTTGTCCATTCAAGATATATTTTCCCGTAGAAGGCGTATCTAAGCAACCTACGATATTCATTAAAGTGGACTTGCCAGAACCCGAAGGACCCATAAAAGCTACGTATTCGCCTTTATTCACGGAAATGTTGATGTCTTTTAAGGCGTCAATCACTTCTTCTCCCATCACGTAACGTTTTGAAATAGATTGGGTCTCGATAATTTTAGTCATAGCAATCAAATTAATGAATTCAAAAATACACCCATTCTAGGAAACAATTCTTCTTTTTAGACAAAAGATAGCGGGGGAGGATGAATTGAGCGTGGGAAGGATGAGAGGTTTTGGCATAAAAAAAGCCCGAACTTTCGCTCGGGCTTTTCTATTATCTGCAAAGAATATTATAATCCTTTCGCTTTCTTAACTACTTCGTCAGCGATGTTTTGCGGAACGAATTCGTAGTGAGAGAACGTTAACGAGGCAGTTGCACGTCCTGAAGACATCGTACGTAAATCTGTTACGTAACCGAATAATTCAGAAAGAGGCACATCCGCTTTCAAGATTACAGCACCTTGACGAGAATCCATACCTTTCATGATACCACGACGACGGTTTAAGTCACCTGTGATAGGTCCAGTATATTCGTCAGGAGTAACAACGTCAACAGCCATGATAGGCTCCATTAACTTCGCACCAGCTTGTTTCGCTGATTCTTTGTAACCCATACGAGCTGCTAATTCAAATGATAATGAATCTGAATCGACATCGTGGAAAGATCCGTGGAATAAACGAACTTTCATTGAATCCATTGGGTATCCAGCTAAAGCACCATTTTTCATTGCTTCTTCGAAACCTTTTTGGATAGCTGGAATGAATTCACGAGGAATCACACCACCCACGATATTGTTAACGAATTCTAAACCTGGTTTGTCATCTTCTCTTGGTCCGATTTCAAATACGATATCAGCAAACTTACCACGACCACCTGATTGTTTCTTGTAAACCTCACGGTGTTCCGTTGTCTTCGTTAAAGACTCTTTGTAAGCTACTTGAGGAGCACCTTGGTTAACTTCTACTTTGAACTCACGACGCATACGGTCGATGATGATCTCTAAGTGAAGCTCACCCATACCCTTGATGATCGTTTGACCCGTCTCTTCGTTAGATTCAACTTGTAACGTTGGATCTTCTTCGATCAATTTCGTGATCGCTTTAGAGAAGTTATCTGCATCAGCCGTTTTCTTAGGCTCGATAGCGTATCCGATAACTGGCTCTGGGAAGTCCATTGCTTCTAAAATGATAGGGTGTTTCTCATCAGAAAGGGTATCTCCCGTTTTGATGTCTTTGAAACCTACTACCGCACCGATATCACCAGCACCTAAGCGCTCGATCGCGTTTTGCTTGTTCGCGTGCATTTGGAAGATACGAGAGATACGCTCCTTATTTCCTGAACGGTTGTTCAATACATAAGAACCTGAATCTAATCCACCTGAATACGCACGGATGAAACATAAACGACCTACGTAAGGGTCAGTTGCAATTTTAAAGGCCAAAGCCGCGAAAGGCTCAGACTCACTTGGCTTACGCAAGATTTCCTCGCCCGTATCTGGGTGAGTTCCGCGAACACCTTCTTTATCCATTGGAGATGGTAAGATAGCCATTACATAATCCAACATTGTTTGAACACCTTTGTTTTTGAAAGATGAACCACAAAGCATTGGAACGATTTTCATTGAGATTGTAGCTGCACGTAAAGCCGCTAAAATTTCATCTTCAGAGATAGATGCTGGATCTTCGAAGTATTTCTCCATCAAAGACTCATCAAACTCAGCTACTGCTTCTAATAATTTCTCCCGGTATTCAGTCGCCTCTTCTAACATATCATCTGGGATAGGTACCTCAGTGAATGTCATTCCTTTATCTGCCTCGTTCCATTTGATACCACGGAAGTTAACTAAGTCAACTACACCTTCGAAACCTTCTTCTGCACCGATTGGTAATTGAAGAGGTACTGCGTAGCTACCTAACATTTCTTTCACTTGCTTACACACGTTTAAGAAATCAGCACCTGAACGGTCCATTTTGTTAACGAAACCGATACGTGCAACGTTGTAGTTATTCGCTAAACGCCAGTTAGTCTCTGATTGTGGCTCAACACCATCAACGGCAGAGAATAAAAATACTAGACCATCTAATACACGTAAAGAACGGTTTACCTCTACTGTAAAGTCAACGTGACCTGGAGTATCGATAATGTTGATGTGGTAATCTTGCTCACGGTACTTCCAGTTTACTGTAGTTGCAGCAGATGTAATCGTGATACCACGTTCTTGCTCTTGCTCCATCCAGTCCATGGTTGCCGCACCATCGTGTACCTCACCGATTTTGTGGGACACCCCTGCATAATACAGGATACGTTCCGTAGTGGTGGTTTTACCCGCATCAATGTGCGCAGCAATACCGATGTTTCTAGTGAATTTTAAATCGCGTGCCATTTTAAAAGGTTAATTATGAACTATTTTTTTAGACTCTTTTTAATTATCAAGAACTTGGACAACATCTTTCGATGATTTCGTTTTAGGTTCTCTTTTAGGGGTGCAAAATTACTGAAACTTAATTAAATACAAAAGTTTTTTCGAGATGATTCATAGCTTTTTACAATTACTTTATCCCAAATGTTGTTTTGCTTGCGATCAGGTGCTTATTCGCTCGGAAATAATGCTTTGTACTGCCTGTCGATTCGAACTGCCTAAGCCCGGATTATTCCTAGAACAGCCTAATTGGATTTCACACAAGCTCGATGGTTTGATCGAATACGACCGGGTGCATGCCTATTTCGTGTTTTCGGAAGGTGGAAAGGTGCAACATATCCTGCATCAAATCAAGTACAAGGGTCAGGAGAAACTAGGGGGATATCTAGGCGCCTGCATTGGGAGGTCATTCACACTACAGGAGTATGATGTGATTATCCCCATGCCTTTGCATCAGTCTCGGCTAAAAGAACGGGGATATAACCAGGCCGCTTGCATCGCAAAAGGGATTGCGCATGAATCAGGTATTCCGTTCCTAGAGAATAATTTAGTGCGGAATAAACAGGTCTCGTCTTTGATAGGCTTGAACCGGGCTGAGCGCTATGAGACGCTAGAGGAAGTTTTTGCGGTTCTGCAGCCCGAAGCGCTAGATGGTTTGCGGATATTGCTGGTCGATGATACGATGACCACGGGGGCGACTTTTCTGGCTGCGGGGTCTAAAATCAAAGCAGCCAGTACGGGAAAATTGTCTTTCCTAGCACTGGCTGCTTTAAAATGAGGGTTAATTATCGCTTCGTTGGTTTTCCTGGAGCGAACATGGCGCAACGGAAACCAATGGTCGAAGTCGAAGCATCTTTATCTAAATAACGACGCGTACCTGGAGATAACCAATACGGTCCATCTGCCCAAGAGCCGCCTTTGTAGACTTTAGCATTATCATTAATCAAGGAATTTCCTTTATCGTATAATTTAGCTGGATCCTGCGCTTCACTGCGACGGGCCGGATTTAAGTCATTCGCATCATCTAAAGTCAACGGACGATAAGTGTCCATCGTCCACTCATTCACGTTTCCTGCCATATTGTATAAACCGAAGTCATTCGCCGGATAGGAATAAATCTCGGCTGTGATCATAGCGCCGTCATTTGAACGACCCGCTAAACCAGAGTAATCTCCACGTCCACGTTTGTAATTAGCTAGCATTTGACCACGAGTTCTACCAAAAGGCTGGCGCATCGAAGGCCCATCCCAAGGGTAAATACGTTGATTTTCTTGATTTTCATCTTCCTGCTGCGTACCGATCATGGCTTTTGCTGCATATTCCCACTCAGCTTCTGTAGGCAGGCGGTATTCTGGTAAAATTAAACCTGACTCCATATTAGCAATTGGATTCTTCCGGTTTCTAGGTTTTCCTTTCGGGAAAGCCACATTTTTATTCACCACCGCTGTTCTCCAAGCTGCGTAATCATTCGCCTGCTTCCAAGTTACACCCACAACTGGGTACATTCTGAAACCTGGGTGACGCAAATAATGCGTTACATAAGGATCATTGTAAGCTAATTCGTCTAACCACACCGTCGTATCAGGCAAGGCTGCCGTGTAGGCATTTAGCGTAGAATCACGCTTAACTGCATCTAAATATTCTAAATAATGTAAATTAGAAATCTCCGTTTCATCCATGTAGAAGGATTGGATCGTTACGGTACGTTGACGGTTATCGTTGCGCTTCATTACGTCCTCTTCTCCTCCACCCAAGGTAACGCGTCCCCCTTCAATAAACACTAAATTAGGCCCTACGATAGGTCCTTTGTAAGAAGTATTTACTTTGAATCCTCCTTTTTTATTATTGTAGGCTAAACCAGTAACAGTCGATTTTTTTCCAAACTTAATACTGTTTGGGTTACCATTTTTAAGCCCACTAGGGCAAGATGTGAGTAAAAACACACAGCTTAACATCCCCAGGATTAATCTTAATTTCGTACGCATTTATATTCCTTTAATAGGTAGAATCAATTAACAAAGGTATTAATTACCCCAAAATATCCACTAAAATAGTATTTAATTCTTTAATACTACTCACCTTATCGATTTGCAAGATCATTTTTCCTGCTTTTTCTCTCAATTGACATAGCCCTTTTTTATTGTTCACGAAGGAAATGACCTTGATGACGATGTTTTGGTCGAGTGGTCGTGTAGACTCCGAGGAAACGAAATGGAACTTCAGAATATTGTTTTTCAATAGAATTTTTTCAATTCCCAAAACCTGAGCCTTCCACCTACACTTCACTAATTCAATCATATCGTTCACCTCTTGAGGTAAATCGCCAAAACGGTCTTTGATCTCTTTCATAAATTCAGCCAGCGTTTCTTCGTCTTCGATTTCATCCAATCGGGTATATAGGGCAAGTCGTTCTGAGATGCTCGTGACATATTCCTCCGGAATCAAAACACGCAAATCAGTTTCAATGGTGCAATCCACTTTCAGGCTTTCTGCGACTTGCTCTAAATCTACTTCGAACAATTTCCGGAACTCATTTTCTTTCAGTTCTTGTACCGCCTCATCGAGAATTTTGTGGTACATATCATAACCTAGATCATTGATAAAGCCGCTCTGTTCCGCACCTAGTAAGTTTCCGGCGCCCCGAATATCGAGGTCGCGCATGGCTACTTTGATTCCATCACCTAAATCGGAGAATTCCTCTAGAGCGGAGAGACGCTTGCGCGCATCGCTCGTTAAGTTGGCTAAAGAGGGGGTTGCAAGATAGCAATAGGCCTTTTTGTTCGAGCGACCTACGCGTCCGCGCATTTGGTGTAGATCGGAAAGTCCGAAATTATTCGCATTTAAAATGAAGATCGTATTCGCGTTCGGGATGTCTAGTCCGGATTCGATGATGTTCGTAGCGACTAAAACGTCGTAATGGCCTTCGATGAAGCCCATCATAATTTTTTCGAGTTGGTCGCCATCCATTTGGCCGTGGGCCACAGCGATTTTTGCATCTGGAACTAGACGAAGGATGCGATTGGCGATACTTTCTAGTTCACTGATTCGGTTGTAGACGACGAAAACCTGTCCGCCGCGATTCAATTCTTCTCGTACACCATCGCGCAAAACCTCGTCCGATAAAACGATCAGTTTCGTTTCGACCGGCTGGCGATTAGGAGGCGGGGTAGCGATGATACTCAAGTCGCGGGCGCCCATTAAGGAGAAATGCAGGGTTCTAGGAATCGGTGTGGCCGTTAGGGTTAATACGTCCACGTCCACGCGCATTTCTTTTAGGCGGTCTTTTACTTTCACCCCAAACTTCTGCTCTTCATCGATGATCATCAAGCCTAATTGCTTGAAATGGACGTCCTTGTTCACCAACCGGTGTGTGCCTATTAAAATATCCGTTTCACCACTCGCCACGCGGGCCAGGGTTTCGTTGATTTGTTTCGTCGACTTAAAGCGATTCACGTATTCCACTTTGCAGGGAAAAGCTGCGAGGCGATCATGGAACGTGCGGTAATGTTGCATCGCAAGCACCGTGGTAGGAACTAGGACAGCCACTTGCTTCGAATCCGCCACGGCCTTGAAGGCAGCGCGGATGGCAATTTCTGTTTTCCCAAAACCCACATCCCCACAAACCAAGCGGTCCATCGGATGCGGTTTCTCCATGTCAGCCTTTACGTCGATGGTTGCTTTGGCTTGATCCGGTGTGTCCTCATATAGGAAGGAGGATTCAAGTTCCGCTTGAAGGTAGGTGTCCGGAGAAAAGGCAAAACCTGGCGCGTTTTTGCGCTTGGCGTAGAGGGAGATAAGCTCTTTGGCAATATCCTTCACCTGCTTTTTTACTCGGGACTTCTTGTTATCCCAGTCTGGGGAACCCAGTTTGGACATCGACGGAGGGGCACCTTCTTTACCCGAATACTTCGAAATCTTGTGCAAAGAATGGATCGAAACCGATAAGACATCGTCGTCGCGGTAAATCAATCGAATGACTTCCTGCTCACCATTTGCCGTTTCTACCAAGTTTAAGCCTGCAAAACGTCCGATTCCATAATCGATGTGCGTCACGAAATCGCCCACCTGAAGGGAACGTAATTCCTTCAATGTTAAGGCTTTATTCTTCGAGAACTTGTTTTTCTCCTTGTAACGGTGGTAGCGTTCGAACAGCTGGTGGTCCGGGTAAAAGGCCACTTTCGTTTGTTCGTCCACAAAGCCTTCGCGAAGTGAAATCTGCAAAGGTTTGAACTGAATACTCGTATTAATTTCGTTAAAAATCACCTCGAGGCGCTCTAATTGCCGCGGGGATTCCGAACTGATGATATTGTGAAACCCGTGGGTTTGGTTGTCTAAAAGGGTGGTAGCGAGCCGTTCGAAGTCTTTTTGGAAGGCCCCTGGATTCTTCGATGGGAAAACAATCGTCTCCGAATTTTTTAGGTGAGATCTTTTGCCAAATTCCACGCAGACAAATCCTTGCAAGGACTTTTTAATCGTCTTAGCGGTTTCCCAACGCTCTTCGGGTTTGTTTAATAAATTGATATCCGAGGAAGAATTAACCTCGTAGACCATGGTTCCTTTCTCAAAATTCTCTGTTAAGACATCACTGAGGATGCTCAAATCTTTGATCCAGATCTTCGTGTTTTCCGGCAAGAAGGTAAAAAAGGATTCTCGCGTTTCTTGCACCAACTTTGTCTGCACATCCGGGATGAGGTGCATTGCCGAAACGGATTGAATGGAAAGCTGGGTTTCTGGGTGGAACGTACGAATGCTATCGACTTCATCGCCGAAGAAATCAAGTCGATAGGGATATTCCGCTGCGTAAGAGAATACGTCTAAAATTCCACCTCTTACGGAGTATTGGCCCGCTTCGTAGACGAAATCTGTTCGTTCGAAATCGTATTCATTCAGCGTTTCGGCCACGAAATTGCGGTCGATTTTATCTCCTACCCGGATGGATAGGGTGTTTTTTACTAAAGACTTTCGGTTGATTACCTTCTCGGTCATCGCCGCGGGGTAGGAGACGATGGCGAGGCTTTGGCCGGAATAATTACTCAAAATATTCAGCACTTCAGCTCGCAACAAGACATTCGCGTTGTCCACTTCCTCCCATTCGTAGGGTTTCTTGTGGGACATCGGGAATAGGATCACAGCCGTGTCGCCTATGAGTGCTTGCAGGTCATTATAGATGTATTGTGCCTCCTCTTTTTCTTCGCAAATGATGAGAAATGGCTCCTTCTCCTGCAAAAGAGCAGACATTAAAACCGTGTCGAGGGAGCCGCAAAGGCCTTTTAGGTGAAGGGATTCGCCCGGTTTGGACGTAGTTATCTTGTCAGAAATGCTTTGGACAATTCCGTCGCTCTGGTAGATGCTGAGAAATTCTTTGACGATCATACGTGCAAAAATTCCCTACAAAATTTACGTAGGGCTTGCAAAGGTAGGAAATTTTGTATCTTTGTGCATCTACAAAAAGGGGTGCCTCTAAAAAAGGCTGAGATTATACCCATTGAACCTGATGCGGGTAGTGCCGTCGAAGGGATTTTGTCGAGTTTTTAGCGCTGAAAACTCAAAAAAATCATCAATGTAAGGGTTACATAGTTAAATCATAACAGGATTTGGCTCCTTTACCTGTTGCTAAAATCAATTAAAATGAAAAAGGCAACAACGCTTATTATTACGCTTATCTTATGTGTGCAAAGTCTTTTTGCGCAAAAAATCCAAGGTCTTGTTTTCGATCAGGAAACCAAAGCTCCTTTATGGGGCGCCTCCGTTTCCGTGAAAGGAAGTCCAAAAGGTAATGTCACGGATGCGAAAGGACACTTCAGCCTAGCCGTATCGGCTACTGATGTGCTTGTAGTTCGTTTCGTGGGTTACGAGCCGGTAGAAGTTTCTGCGAAGCAGGCAGCCCAAATCGCGCTGAAAAAATCCAATTTCTTACAAGACGAGGTCGTAGTAAAGGCCACGCGAGCGGATGAAAATTCAGCCATGGCTTATTCCAATGTGTCGGCCGCTGATCTGGGTAAAAGTAATCTGGGCCAAGACATGCCTCAGTTATTGAATTTCACCCCTTCCATCGTGACGACATCTGATGCCGGAGCGGGAGTAGGTTATACGGGAATTCGAATCCGTGGTTCCGATGCGACGCGTGTGAATGTGACGATTAATGGGATTCCAGTGAATGATTCAGAATCTCAGGGAACGTATTGGGTGAATATGCCGGACTTTGCGAGTTCCGTAAATTCAGTCCAAATCCAACGTGGTGTGGGAACGTCCACAAATGGGGCGGGTGCTTTTGGTGGATCTGTAAATATGCAGACAAACAGCTATGAGCCAAAGGCCTATGGAGAAGTGAATGCTTCTGGTGGATCTTTTGGAACGCTAAAAACAACCATTAAAGCTGGTTCAGGATTACTAGGCGGAAAGTTTACCGTGGATGGTCGACTTTCACGCATCGTATCGAATGGATATATCGATCGTGCTTCATCGAATCTGCAATCGGCTTATTTATCAGCTGGTTATTTTGGAGCTAAAAGCTTTGTGCGTTTGAACTACTTCGTGGGGAAAGAAAAGACGTACCAATCTTGGTATGGAACACCGGAAAGTAGAATCACTGGTTCTACGTCCGCCATGCAGGATTACATCGATCGCAATTATTTGACCTCAGCGGAGGCGGATAATTTAGTGAAAAGTGGACGTACCTATAATTACTATACCTACGCGAATCAAACGGATAATTACACGCAAGATCACGTGCAGTTGATTACGAATCACCGATTAGCGGAGGCATGGAACCTCGATTTAAATGCCCACTACACCTATGGTCGCGGGTATTATGAAGAATTTAAGCCGGATGCGGCGATGGCTAATTATAGTGTGACGTCCATCGTGGCGGCAGATGTTATCCGCCGTAAATGGTTAGACAACGATTTTTATGGCTCTACTTTTGCGTTGAATTACTCGGGTTCACAGAAATTTAAGTTCACTTTTGGTGGGGCATGGAATCGCTACATTGGTCGTCATTTCGGGGTTTTAGTAGATCCGCTACCAGGAATCGAATGGTATAGAAGTCGCTCGCAAAAAACGGATTTGACCTTGTATGCGAAAGCGAACATTGTCTTATCTGATCACTGGAATGGCTACGTAGATGTACAGTACAGAACGGTGGGGCACGTAATGCAGGGTACGGCGGATAAATTTTTAGTGTTAGCGAATGACAAAAGCTATTCCTTCTTTAATCCTAAATTTGGTTTAACGCATCAGATTTCGGACCAATCTAAAATCTTTGCATCCGTTTCTGCTGGAGCTAAAGAACCGAGTCGCCAGGATTTTATCGATAACCCTACTACGGCACCTAAGTCAGAATACCTTCAGGATTATGAGGTAGGTTATCAACGCAACGGGGCGAAATACGGTTTTCAGTTGAATGGGTATTTCATGGATTACCAAGATCAATTAGTTTTGACAGGTGCCGTGAATGCGGTAGGTGAGGCGATTCGCACGAATGCGGCATCGAGTTATCGCCTAGGCGTGGAGGCATCCTTAAATTACCAGATTTCGAAGCACCTTCTTTGGAATGGAAATGTGACGCTAAGCCAAAACCGTATTCAAAATTTCAAGGAACAAATGACGGATTACGATACCTATGATCAAGTTGTGATCAATCATGGTAACACAGATATCGCCTATTCGCCAGCTGTCATTGCGGGGAATACCTTGACCTATGCGGTGGGTTCTTTCGAAGCGAGTTTATTGAGTAAGTATGTAGGGAAACAATATTTGGACAATACCTCAAACGAGGCGCGCTCCATTAAGGCTTATGCTACGCAAGATATTCGGTTGAAGTATGCCTTTAAGAAGGGGCCAGCTTTCACCTTATTATTAAATAACGTGTTGAACGAGCTGTATTCGTCGAATGGATATACCTATTCGTATCGTTATGCTGGAGTAACTACTACGGAGAATTTTTACTATCCGCAAGCCGGGTTTAATTTCTTGCTAGGGGCGAGTATCCGCTTCTAAAAGCGTTTTCGTTGCATAAAAAAAGCCTCAGATCTGTCGAAAGTCTGAGGCTTTTTTATTAGTTCATTAAATCCCATTTCCATCCCCACTTCGCGAGGCGGTAGCGGACAGAATACCAAAGTACCCCCAATCCATAGATCGAGCTGCGCTTGAAGTTGATCGAGGAAGCCTCATCAAAATACTTTGTAGGGCAAGTCACCTCGCCTACTTCGAATCCCTTCCAGAAAAGCTGCAAGACCATTTGGTTGTCAAAGATGAAGTCATCATCGCATTTCGTGAATTTCACTGCTTCTAGTGCTTCTTTTGAGAAGGCGCGATAGCCTGTGTGATATTCGGAAAGCTTTTGGTCGATTAAGATATTTTGGAATAAAGTCAATAAGCGATTCGCAATGTATTTGTAAATAGGCATGCCCCCTTTCAAGGCACCTTTACCTAAAATACGGGACGCGAAAACGACCGGATACAAACCATTCCCGATGATCGAAATCATCGCTTTTAAAAGCATGGGCGTGTATTGGTAATCTGGATGTAGCATGATGACGATGTCACCACCTAGTTCCAAAGCCTTCGTATAGCAGGTCTTCTGATTTCCTCCATAACCCAGGTTTTTATCATGGCGAATCACGTGTTTTATACCTACGGCTTTCGCTACTTCTACGGTATTATCTGGGCTGTGGTCATCCACTAAAATCACCTCGTCCACCCAATCATGCGGGATTTCGTGGTATGTCTTTTCCAGGGTTAGCGCAGCCTTATATGCCGGCATAACGACGATGACCTTTTTACCTTCGTACATATTTTTTCTAAGCTATTTTTGCGACCTTTGTGCGGCCAAAGTGTAAAATTAAATATTTATGAGCGAATCGCTATTTTTTCTTCTTTTTTCCGTGGGTGTCATGGCCGTGATGTTAATCGATCTGGGTGTTTTTAAGAAGGACACCGGGGCAGAAGTAACATTTAAAGAAGCGGGATTCTGGACAGGAATGTGGGTATTATTAGCCATCGCCTTTTATATTTTCTTAGGCTATAATGGGGCCATGGTACATGGGATTACGGATATGGCGAGCCTGAAAGCGGTGCGGCAAGCTTATGCTTCGCACATTGATTTAGGAACCGGATCCTTCGATGAGGCCATAGCGATCTTTCAAAGTAACCTCTCCTTAGAATTTATCACGGGTTATCTAGTGGAATATTCGCTGTCCGCTGATAATGTGTTTGTGTTTATATTGATTTTCAATTCGTTTGGGGTCCAAAAGCGGTACTACAAGAAAATTCTCGTTTGGGGGATCTTAGGTGCGATTATTTTACGCTTGATCTTCATCTTTCTGGGCGCTGCCTTGTTGCAGAAATTTGACTGGATTATTTATGTTTTTGGGGCCTTCTTAGTGTATACAGGGGTAAAGATTTTGTTCTCCTCCGGCGAAGAGGAGCACATTGAACCGGGTGAACATCCGGTGGTGAAGCTATTATCGAAGTATTTTAATGTCTATAAACGCAATGTGATCGGTCGTTTCTTCGTACGTTTGAAGACAGGGAAGCTGTATATGACGCCGCTATTTGTGATCGTTGTGGTTATCGCATTCACCGACATTCTGTTTGCGGTGGATTCGATCCCAGCTATTTTCTCCATCTCGAAAGACCCATATATCGTCTTCTTTTCTAATGTTTTTGCCGTGATGGGCTTGCGCTCGTTGTTTTTCTTCCTGTCCAGTTTGATGGGCTTATTCCGCTTCTTACCTATGGGCCTAGGTGTTTTATTGAGCTTTGTGGGAGGGAAAATGTTAGCGCACCATCAATTAGAGGAGTGGGGATTTGGAACGCTTTCTTCTTTAGGCGTTATCATTGGAATCTTGACCATCAGCATCCTGTTAAGCGTTATTTTTCCGGAGAAAAAGGAGGCCTAATGCCATTCGTTGACCATTTTACGGTATTGTAACGGAGGGGTATTCATCCAGGCTTTGAACTGCTTATTGAAGTGGGAAATATTGCCAAAACCGCTCTCAAAGCACACTTCTATCATCGGCTTATTTGTCGTTCGCAATAGCGTACACGCATGTTTCACCCTGAATTCGGTGACTAATTCCACAAAGGTCTTATTGGTTACCTTCTTGAAATAGCGGCAGAAAGCTGTCTCCGTCATATTCGCCAGGTGTGCTACTTCATCTAAATGAACTTCCTGGGTGTAGTTTGCAATCACATAGGCATATACTCGATTGATTCGTTCTAAATCGCCTTCTGCAATCGCATAATTTCCTTCTGTCGTATCGATGGCTTGTACATCTGCTGTGGAAATTCCGATCGTATGCAGTATTTGTAAGAAGGCGAGTAAACGAGGAAAAGGCGGCATATCCACTAAGGCCAGCATGTCCCGTGCTATTTTATCCTGCGTAGGTCCTACGATAGAGAATCCTGTTTTCGCTTTTTCAAATAAATTTTTTAAACCCGCACAGGCTTCGTTCGAAAGAAAGTCTTCGCCCAGAAAATTACGGCGAAAATGAATGACTAGGGCTTGTGCTCCATCGGTAGCAGGCTCTTCGATGAGCCAGTCTTTGCGGTGGTTTTGCAAGCAATGCGGGAGGTTTTCGCCCAATAAAACTAAGTCGCCCGGTCTGAAATCACTGATCTGATTTCCAATGAAACGCTTGCCCTCCCCAGCGATAATCAAGGTCAACTCCAGCTCGGGATGAAAATGGTACGGAGCGTCAAAGCGCGCCTGTTTTACGTGTTTAATCTGAAATCCAGAATGCAGATGTTCAAGCTGTGCTTTCATATAATTTTAGCCTAATGGAGTGCTGGTATTCGAATAAGGGTAAAATTGCATCTTTTTTGGCCAAAATACAGGTAGACCCGTGAAATAATTTTAGAAATCTTTGCAAGAAAAAAGATGCTTCATTTGCCCTTACCCGTCTCGCCCGAACACCAAGTCTATTTCGCTGAAAATGGCCACGTGTATATTCCATCGCTGATCTCTGAGGATGAATTGCAACCCTATCGTCGGGCCATTCTAGATTGGGCAGATGAATTCAGAGCCTTGCAAAAACCCATGGAAGAACGGGACACCTACGGAAAGGCGTTTTTGCAGATGATGAATCTGTGGGAAACGTCTGAGACAGTAAAGGAATTTACGCTCGCGAATCGTTTCGCTTCCGTTGCCGCCCAATTGTTAGGAGTTAAAAATGTGCGCTTGTACCACGATCAGGCTCTTTTTAAAGAACCGGGTGGAGGCCACACGCCTTGGCATCAAGATCAATATTACTGGCCCATCGACACGCCTAAAACGGTAACGATGTGGATGCCTTTAGTGGATATCGAAGAGGGAATGGGGATGTTGACTTTTGCCTCGAAATCTGCTGGCGCGGATCTTCCTAGGTTAGAAATTTCGGATGAATCAGAAGCCCTAATTGGAGACTATGTGAAAAAGCAGGAATATGAAATTGTGGCCCAAAAATCTATGCATGCCGGCGATGCCACCTTTCATTTAGGCTGGACGCTGCATAATGCACCCGGAAATGAGTCCAATAAGATGCGGGAAGTAATGACCATTATTTACATGGATGCGGAAGCGCGTGTGATGGAGCCGCAAAATCCGAATCAAGAGGCAGACCGCCAGCGCTGGTTGCAAGGTTTAGCGCCAGGTTCGCTAGCTGCATCTGCCCTAAATCCCCTTATCGGAGATTAGGACAGTCACAGGAGTTTTTCTTAAATAAGGACCATTTTTTCTTGTAGGGCCTAGCTTGGTAGCGGCGACTCGCGCAGGAACTAGCTAAAAAGGCCACACACAACAAGATAAATAGATAACGCATTATTTTAATCTTGCTTTAAAGTAGTTAATCGCTAATCCCCAAGCCTCTTCTGTAGCAGCCTTGTCAAAATTAGGATTAGATGGGTTCGCGAAAGCATGTTCTGCATCGAAAATTCTGGTTTGAATTCCTTTGCCAGCCGTCTTCATATTAGCTTCAAACTCCTTCACAACTGTTGGATTAATGAATTGCTCTTTGCCTGCAAATAGACCTAAAACGTCTGTTTGTAATAACTTCAATTGCTCTACATCTTTTACAGGCATTCCATAGTACATTACGCAAGCTTTGGCTTGTTTTCCTGCTAAAATAGATGCCTTAAGAGATAGTGAACCACCGAAACACCAGCCTACCGTTGCTATTTTTGCTTTAGGTCCTACGTAAGCAATAGCGCCTTTAATGATGGCTTCTAAACGAGCAGGATTCGCACCGCCCATGTATTTTGCCGCATCTTCACGTGTGGTGGCTACTTTTCCATCATACATGTCGATGGCTAATACGTTTACATTTCCTAACGTGCTGTAGAAATGTTCTGCTTCTCTTTTGATGTGGTCATTTAGTCCCCACCACTCTTGGAAAACGAACAGAGTGATGTCTGTAGGTTTGTCTGCGGCAATGTAAAATCCTTTTGCCATTTGATCATCTGGCGTCTTGAATTCCACCATCACGCCACCAGCTTTACTCACATGGTGATATGGTTTAGGTAGTGCATGCGATTTCATGAACGTTTTATTAGAGGCCAAAAGCTGCATTCCGTCCTTCTTTACAAAGCAGCAAGAGGCTTGAGAAAAGGCAAAGAAAGAGGCGAAAACAAGCGCCAATGTTGCGATAATTTTTTTCATAGCTTGATTTGATAAATTTTTTCTTAAATGTAGCCGAAAATTTCTGTTTTGCCCTAACTTTGTTGCAAACCTATTTATATTTAACATGAAAAATACCTCGTTCGGAATCTTCCGAATCACACTCATTATCGCCTTAGTGGTTTCGACGCTTTCTGTTTTCGCGCAGGCAGTAAATCCATTAGCCGGCAAGAAAATTTTAGTTTTCTCTTCTACAAAAGCCTTCCGCCACTCGTCCATTAAACCGGGCCAAATCGCCTTGTTCAAAATGGCTAAGGAAAAAGGATTTGCGGTAGATACAACGGAAAATGCAGCCAATTTCACGGAGAAAAATTTAAAGCAATACCGCATAGTTGTATTCTTGAATACGACTGGTAATGTGTTGAACGATGTGCAACAAATTGCCTTCGAACGTTATATTCAAGCAGGCGGAGCCTATTTAGGTATTCACGCAGCTACGGATACAGAATACGATTGGAACTGGTACACAAAATTAGCAGGTGGTCAATTCGCTTCTCACCCAGGTCGCCCTAACGTACAAAAAGGCAAGTTCACTGCGGTAGATCGTACGCATATTTCGACGGCGCATATGCCTGAAACATTTGATCGTACAGATGAATTCTACGATACAAAGAACTTTAATAAAGATGTTCATGTATTAATAACATTAGACGAGAAGTCTTACACAGATGGTAAAATGGGGGATTTTCACCCTATGGCTTGGTACCACGAATACGATGGTGGCCGTGCTTTTTACACGAACTGGGGACATACACATGAGTCATTTGAAGAGCCTATTGTGGTACAACATCTTTGGGGTGCTTTGCAATGGTTAGCTTCAGGTCGTCCACAAGATTACACAAAAAAATTACGTTCTGAATTGCCACCAGAGGAGAATCGTTTTACGAAGACCATCTTGGATCGCAACTTAGATGAGCCTACTGAATTAGCTGTTACCGATGGAGGTAAGATCTTTTTTGGAGAGCGTAAAGGAAAATTAAAGATGTATGATCCGAAAAAAGGCAAGACGAAAGTCGTAGCTGATTTGGACGTATTCTCTAAATTCGAATACGGTTTAATGGGGGTAAACATCGACCCAGATTATAATAAAAATCACTGGTTGTATCTATTCTATTCTCCTCAAACTGGGAAAGTAGATACAGCACAACATTTATCCCGTTTTACCTATGATGACGTGAAAGATACGTTAATCATGAGCTCGGAGAAAGTACTTTTACGCGTACCTGTGAAACGTGACGGATGTTGCCACACGGGTGGTTCGATTACTTGGGATAAATCAGGTAACTTATTCCTTTCTACAGGTGATGATACGAATCCATTTGATTCGAATGGATATGGTCCAATGGATAATCGTCCAGGTCGTGCCGGATGGGATGCGCGTGCTACCTCATCAAATACGAATGATTTAAGAGGTAAAATTTTACGTATTAAACCTACGCCAGAAGGTGGTTATACGATTCCAGAAGGCAACTTATTCCCAGCAGGTATTTACCATGCGAAACCAGAGATTTATGTCATGGGTAACCGTAATCCGTACCGTATCTCAGTGGATAAGCGTACGGGTTTCTTGTACTGGGGTGAAGTAGGGCCAGATGCAGGTGAGGATTCGAAGAAATACGGTCCTCGTGGACATGATGAAGTGAATCAAGCGCGTCAGGCAGGTTATTTTGGTTGGCCGTTGTTCGTTGCGGATAACCGTCCGTATAACCAGCGTGATTTTGCGAAGGATAGCACTTGGGCTACGTTTAATCCCAAAGCTCCTATCAATACATCTCCTCACAACACCGGATTTGCGCATTTACCAGCTGCTCAAAAAGCGTTCATCTACTATCCTTATGTAGATTCGCCGGAGTTTGGTCCAGTGATCTCTAAAGGTTCTCGTAATGCGATGGCAGGTCCGATCTATTACCGGGATGACTTCCCAGCTACGTCTAAGACGAAGTTCCCAGCGTATTACGATGGTAAATTCTTCGCTTATGATTGGTCGCGTGATATGATTTACACGGTGACGATGAATGCAAAAGGGGACTTCGTTCAAATGGAACGTTTTTTACCTAATACAAACTTCTCACATCCAATGGATTTAGAGTTTGATAACAAGGGAACAATGTATGGTCTTGAATATGGTCCAAACTGGTTTGCTCAAAGTGAAGAAGCCTCGCTTTACAAGATTGAATACAATGCAGGAAACCGTACGCCAAAAGTGAAAGTGGCGGTAGATAAAGCAGTAGGTGCTTTGCCTTTAAAAGCCAAATTCACTTCTGAAGGTACAGTAGACTTTGATGGTGATGCGATCAAATATGCTTGGAATTTTGGCGATGGCGGAACAAGTTCTGCTGCAAACCCAGTACACGTCTTCACAAAAGCCGGAATTTACAAGGTGAAATTAACCGTAAAAGACGCTGCTGGAAATTCCAATTCAGAGGAAATCAAAATCACCGCAGGTAATGAAGTTCCAAGTGTAGACGTGGCGATCGAAGGAAATAAATCTTTCTACTGGAATGATAAGCCGGTGACCTATAAAGTAACGGTTCAAGATAAAGAAGACGGTAGCTTAGCTAATAAGAAGATTGCAGAAGACGATGTGATTATGCAGATCGATTATTTAGAGGGCTTTGACAAAACAGTCATTGCACAAGGTCACCAAGCGAACACTTCGTTCTCTGCTGGCAAGCGTTTGATCGATTTATCAGATTGCAAGACTTGTCACGCAATTGATAAGAAGTCGGTAGGACCTTCTTACACAGACGTTAGTAAGAAATACCGTGCTAGCTCACAAAACATTGATGAGTTATCGAAGAAGATCATTTCCGGTGGTGGTGGTGTTTGGGGAGAGAATGCGATGGCGGCTCACCCGCAAGTTTCCGTTGCTGATGCACGCGAGATGGTAAAATACATCTTAGGTTTAGCAGATAAGAAGAAGGCTTCTAAGCCAGTGGCTGGACAATACGTTCCACAAGATAAAGGAAAGCCAGGAACGTTTATCTTCCGAGCGATGTACACGGATAAGGGTGCTGGTAAAATTGCCCCAGTGACTGGTTCGAAGGTGGTTACTTTACGTGACGCTAAAATCCCAGCTGTGGCTGCTGATGCAAGTGCTAAAACGATGAAGTTTAAAGTAGACGGAATAGGTGAAATCTTAGTAGCAACTGGTGCAGGTGGTTATGCGCGTTACGATGCAATTGACTTAACTGGCATCAAGAACTTATCAGTGATGGCTACTTATATGGCTGGCCAAACAGTAGGCGGTCAATTAGAGCTTAGAACAGGTAGCGTAACGGGTCCATTGTTAGGATCTGTAGAAGTAAACGCAACGAAGGCTTATAACTTCCCACTTAACACCACAGGTGTTCATGATGTCTACTTAGTATTCGTGAATGACAAGGTGAAAGAAGGCGCGTTATATGCGTTAATGAACTTGACGTTCCAGAACTAGGTTTTAGTACTGATACGAAAAAAGCCCCGAGAGATCGGGGCTTTTTTTATGCTCTTTCAGATAACTCAAGCCACCTTAGCTCTTTCTCTTCCAGCTTGTTCTTGATATCCTCGATGGCCTTCGCCCAATCGGTCAATAACTGAAAGTCTTCCGAACCTTGGTTGAGTTTTTCGATGAGCGCCTCTTTTTCTATTTCAAGGTCTGCCATCTCTTTCTCTAATTCTTCGAACTCCTTTTGTTCCTTGAAGCTTAGTTTTGGTCCTTTCGGGGCGGCAGGCGCTGCGGGAGCAGCCGTCGAAGGGGCTTTTACTGGGCTTTGTTTAACTGCTGGCTCGTCTTCTTTGTTTTCCAAGGAAATCCGGTAATCAGTGTAGTTTCCATTAAAGAAGTTTACTTCTCCTTCGCCTTCCACTAGAATCAATTGGTCGACTAGGTTATCCATGAAATAACGGTCGTGGGAAACTAGTAATAGACAGCCTTGGAATTCGCTTAGGAAGTCTTCTAAGAGTTGTAAGGTATCTAAGTCCAAATCATTTGTAGGCTCATCCAGAATCAAGAAATTCGGATTCTTCACGAGTACGCGCATGAGTTGTAAACGCTTCTTCTCGCCACCTGATAGCTTTTCCACCGGGGTGTATTGCTGGGCAGTGGGGAAGAGGAACTTGCTCAAAAACTGGCTTGGGCTTAGTGATTCGTTCTTTCCGTAGGGAATGACTTCCGCGATCTCGGTGATTGTGTCGATGACGCGTTGTTCTGGGCGGAAATCGAAGGGGATTTGGGTATAATAACCCACCACTAAGGTTTCGCCTGGATCGATGGTGCCGGAATCCGGTTGTTCAAGACCCGTTAATAATTGCAAGAAAGTCGTTTTACCGGCGCCATTCTTGCCCACGATACCGATGCGGTCTTTCTTCTTAAACGTATAAGTAAAGTCGTTGATGATCTTCTTGTCACCCCAGGCCTTTTTCAGGTGGTTGATTTCGATGATCTTATTGCCCAAACGAGACATTTGGATGTTTAATTCCAGTTTGCTGTCGTCTAGTTTTTTGTTCGCTTTCTCTTCTGTTTCGTGGAAGGCATCGATGCGGTATTGGGCTTTCGTCCCACGGGCTTTCGGTTGCTTGCGCATCCACTCGAGCTCCTTGCGGTATAAGTTCTTAGCCTTTGAAATACTGCTGGCCTCTGAGGCCTCGCGTTCGGCTTTTTTCTCTAGGAAATAGGCGTAATTGCCTTCGTAGGTATAGATGGAGCCGTCGGCTAATTCCATCATTTTATTGCAGACCTTGTCTAGGAAATAACGGTCGTGGGAAACCACTAAAACGGTCACGTTCGGGCCGGACATAATTCCTTCTAGCCATTCGATGGTTTCGATGTCCAAATGGTTAGTCGGCTCATCCAGAATCATAATGTCTGGACTCTCGATCAACAATTTAGCGAGGGAGAGACGTTTCTTTTGGCCCCCTGATAACGTTGATACTTTTTGATCTCCGTCTGGAATGCCTAATCGGCTGATAATCTGTTTTGCGCGCGCCTCGTAATCCCAGGCGTTATGCGCTTCCATTAATGCGAAGGCATCTTCTAATTCTTTCGAATCGCCGGAAAGCATCGCTTTTTCGTAGGATTTGATGGCTACGGCGCTAGGTAAGTCGTCCGAGAAAAGGTAATTAAGGACTTGTTCGTTTTCGGCGAAAATGGGATTCTGAGGTAGGTAACCTACGCGGATTCCTTTGCGGATGGAGATTTTTCCTTCGTCTGGGGTTTGCATCCCCATCAGGGATTCCATCAGGGTGGTTTTACCCGTCCCGTTCTTTCCGATGAGGGCAACTTTTTCACCTTTTTGGAGGCCAAAAAATAGTCCTTTAAACACCCATCTTTCACCTAGGTTGCGTGATATGTTCTCCGCCGATAAATAATTCATTCGTTTGTTGTTGAGAATTCAATTACGAATTCGATTCCATCTCTTCTTCTCTCATTTTACGCTTCAAGACACGGCCTGAAACGCCGATACTGATTTCATACAAACCTAATAATGGGAACGCCACTAACAGTTGTGAAACCACATCCGGAGAAGGGGTGATGATCGCCGCCACGATAAAAATGACAATCAGGGCATGTCTACGGTACTCCCGCATAAAGGACGGGGTTAAAATGCCCACTTGTGATAGCACGAAGGCCACCATAGGTAATTGGAAGGTAATACCGCAAGCCAATGTCAACATCGATAACAAGGAAATGTAATCGTTGATGTCAAATTGATTTTGGATACTTGGATCTAGCTTGAAGTTCGCTAAGAAGTTAATGGCCATAGGAGCCACCACAAAATAACCGAAAGCTACACCACTAAAAAATAAGACTGAAACCCAGAATACCGCCCCGCGCGCCGCTTTCAATTCCTTACTTTTTAAGCCAGGTTTGATGAAGCGCCACAATTCGTGGAACATGTAGGGGAAGGCAAATAATAGTCCGACTATGATGGACTGTGTTAGCGCCATCATAAATTGGCCAGAAACCTCTCTACTTTGTAAAATAAAGTCTGCCTTCTGCATGCACAAACTTGGCATATTGAAGAGGTCAGCCGCTTGGCACAGGATTTGGTTCGTATAAAAATCCGTCTTTGTAGGCCCTAAAATGATCGAGCTGAAAATGAATTCACGGAAGAACCAAGCGGCCACCGCAAAGACAAAAAAGGAAGCAACAGATCGCAGAATATGCCATCTTAATTCTTCTAGATGACCTAGGAAGGACATTTCTGTGCCATCCGTTACCTCATCGTCGTCGAAATCGTCAAAATCTTGATCTGTTGCCATTGGTTATTATAGGTATAATGGGAATTGCTTCACCCACTCATTTACTTCTCCTTTGATTGACTTCAATACTGCCTCATTATCGTGGTTCATCAAGGCTTTGTCCACCATGTCCACAATTTGCGTCATATCTCCTTCTTTCAAACCACGCGTCGTCATCGCCGCCGTTCCCACACGCATACCAGAAGTAACGAATGGAGACTTGTCGTCGAATGGAACCATGTTTTTGTTGATTGTGATATCGGCTTGAATTAAGGTATTCTCGGCTAATTTACCGCTTAATCCCTTAGGGCGTAAATCGATTAGCATCAAGTGGTTATCTGTTCCTCCTGAGATAATTTCATATCCTTTCGCTAAGAAAGCCTTCGCCATCGCTTGTGCATTTGACTGCACTTGCTTCGCGTAAGTCTCAAACGTAGGAGTTAATGCCTCGCCAAAAGCAATCGCTTTCGCCGCAATCACGTGCTCTAGTGGACCACCTTGCGTTCCTGGGAACACCGCGCCATCAAGACATGCCGACATCGTTTTTAATTCACCTTTCAATGTTTTGAACCCAAATGGATTCTCAAAATCATTCCCCATCATAATCAAACCACCACGAGGTCCACGAAGCGTTTTGTGCGTCGTCGTCGTTACGATGTGGCAATGTTGCATCGGGTTATTCAATAATCCCTTCGCGATTAACGCGGATGGGTGAGAAATATCAGCTAATAAGATCGCACCTACTTGGTCAGCGATCGCGCGAAGACGAGCATAATCCCAATCACGAGAATAAGCAGACGCTCCACAAATGATCAATCTTGGTTTTTCCTTTACCGCCGTAGCTTCTACTTTGTCCCAATCGATCAATCCCGTTTCTTTTTCTACGCCATAGAAGAAAGCTTGGAAATACTTTCCAGAGAAATTCACTGGAGAACCGTGTGACAGGTGACCACCGTGAGATAAGTCAAATCCTAGAATTTTATCGCCTGGATTCAGGAAAGATAAGAATACCGCCGCATTCGCTTGTGCACCTGAGTGAGGTTGAACGTTCGCCCAAGCCGCTCCGAATAATTTCTTCGCACGCTCAATCGCTAACGTTTCCACTTCATCCACTACTTCGCAACCACCATAATACCGCTTTCCTGGTAATCCTTCAGCATATTTATTGGTCAAAACACTTCCCTGTGCTTCCATCACCTGAGGGGATGTGAAGTTTTCAGAGGCGATTAATTCAATACCAAATTCTTGGCGATGTGCCTCCTGGTTAATCAGGTCAAAAATCTCTTTGTCTCGTTGGGTAGGGAAAGTGGATGCCATAAAAAATAAATGCGTTCTGGATTAGAATTTGAAAGGTCAAAAATACGTTTTTTTCTCCGAATTGAAAAATGGAATCCCCCTATAATAAGACAAATATCACGCGTGTTTCTGTGCTTTTTTCTTAATTTTGGTTTTGCTTTTAGAGACACCTATGAAATTAAAATATATCGCCTTTCTTTTGCTCGCCTTCCTGGCCATTCCGGCATTAGCGCAAAAGATTACCCCTGCTAAATGGTCATGGACTATCAAGCCAATTAATCCGAAAGTGGGGGAGCAAGCAGAGGTCATTTTCAAAGTAGCCATCGAAAAAGACTGGTATTTGTATTCGTCAGATTTTGATAAAGAGTTAGGCCCCACGGTAACCACCGTAACCTTCAAACCTGGCGCAGGCTATCAAACCATCGGAGGATTAAAAGCCATTAACCCGCATTCGAAAAACGATACGGAGATCTGGAACGGTACCTACACCTATTTCACAGGGCAAGGGGAATTCCGCCAAAAGATTAAAATTACTGCCGCTGATTATAAGATCGAGGGCTCCTATGATTCACAATCTTGCTCTAATGTTTCTGGACTTTGTGTTCCGGTAAAAGGGGTGTTTAGTTTAGCCCGTAAGGCGGAAAAGGCTCTTGTAGCGGACACGTCTACTATTGCCCCAGAAAAGCCAGATGCTCCCATTCCCCCTGCTGATTTAGCAGCGAAAGCCCCAATTCCACCAAAACCTTTAACAGCCGAAGCGCCACAAGAGGAATCTTTATTTACCTTCTTCTGGATAGCTTTGGGAGCTGGATTCCTTGCATTATTAACTCCTTGTGTTTATCCACTCATTCCGATGACCGTGAGTTTCTTTACGAAACAAAAAGGAGGTAAAGGCCTTGCCTTCTTATATGGAGGTTTTATTGTGTTGATCTACGTGTTCTTCGGTACGCTATTAGCCTTCTTTGCGGGAGCTAGTTTTGCGAATTTCCTGAGTACGCACTGGATTCCGAATATGATCTTCTTCACGATCTTTATCTTGTTTGGTATTTCGTTCTTAGGCGCATTTGAAATCGTTTTGCCATCGAATCTGGTGAATTCGGTGGATGCGAAATCGGACAAAGGGGGTTTCATCGGCGTCTTCTTCATGGCCTTCACGCTGGTATTGGTTTCGTTCTCTTGCACGGGACCTTTGGCTGGTTCCATCTTAATTGCGGCCTCTCAGGGCGCTTTCTTGAAACCGATTATCGGGATGCTGGGCTTCTCATTAGCCTTCGCAATTCCATTTACCTTGTTTGCCATTTTCCCTGGATTCATGCAGAAGTTGCCTAAGTCGGGTAATTGGATGAATGAAGTAAAGGTGGTATTAGGTTTCTTAGAAATAGCACTTGCGTTTAAGTTCTTGAGCGTGGCGGATCAGGTGTACCACTGGCATTTATTGGATCGCGAGATTTTCTTGGCGATATGGATTGCGATTTTCACGGCATTGACCTTGTATTTATTCGGGAAGATTTCCTTGCCACACGATGGGCCAGCGAAGAATCTGTCGGTTCCACGTACTTTGTTTGCGACCGCAGTTTTGGCTTTTGTGATTTACCTGGTTCCAGGGATGTTCGGTGCGCCATTGAAAGGACTTTCGGGTTGGTTACCACCGATGAATTCACAGGATTTCAAAGGGTCTCAAGCTCAGTCGGAGGAATCTTCCGCGCAGAAAAATGACGCTTTATATAGCGATTTCTTGGAGTTGCCTTTGGGATTAGCGGGGTATTTCGATTTTGAGCAGGCGAAAGCGGCGGCTTTGAAAGCGAATAAACCTTTGTTCATCGACTTTACGGGACACGGTTGTGTGAATTGCCGGAAGATGGAGGAATACGTTTGGTCGGATCCAGCGGTACTTCAGCGCCTGAAACAAGATTACGTGGTGGTGGCTTTGTATTGCGATGACAAGACGGAATTGCCTGCAGATAAATGGTATATCTCGAAAGTGGATGGTCAGGAGAAGAAGACCTTAGGGGACCAAAACCTCGACTTCCAAATCTCCCGCTTCAACTCGAACGCGCAGCCACATTACGTTTTGCTAGATCCACGAAATGACGCAAAGCCGATGGTGTCACCCGTTGCCTTTGATGCGAATGTAGCGCACTTTGTTACGTTCTTAGATCAAGGAAAATCCATCTATCAATCCGCAAAATAATGTCTTGGGCAGCCTATTCAGGAGTGATGGTAGCCACTGGGCTAAAATTTATAGCAGGACCGATTACGGGTTTTAGCCTGGGTCTATCTTGGTATGAAACCGTGTTGTTTACCTGGTTAGGAGCGATGTGTACGGTGACTTTCATTATAACAGCAGGGAAGGCCATCCTAGGTGTAGTCGCAAAGTACCGAACGACGAAACCTAGATTGTTTTCGAAACGTATTCGCTATGCGGTGGATATTTGGCAGCGTTTTGGCATGAAAGGAATTGCAGCCTTAACTCCCTTAATCTTCACGCCGATCGGTGGAAGTTTATTGTCACTTTCATTTAAAGTACCTACTCCTCGAATCTTATTTTTAATGGGGATATCCTCTTTGATCTGGTCACTGATTTACGTGGCGGGTATCTACCAATTGACTTTCTTAAGAGAAATGCTGGTGCAGTAGATTTCGATTAGGGGCATAAAAAAAGCCGGATAAACCGGCTTCTTAAAATCTATTTCCACAGGAATTAGTTTCCTTGGTTGATCGCTTTTCCTTTGAATAATTTCTCACGGATTGCATTTGCTTTCAATTCCAATTCTGGCTTCGCATCGTATTTTAATTTTGATTGAACCGCTGCGCTGTCTGGATGAACGCCATAAACGTATTCATCGCCTTTGTGAAGGTCTTTTTGTTTGATGGTGTTGTTTTTTTGGTAATCACATGAAGTCGCTACCGCTAAAACCGCTACTAGAGAAAGTAAATTCGTTAATTTCATAAGGCTATGTAATAATTCTTTGCAAAAATAAGGAATAGGTCATCGTTCGCCTAACTTTCCTCAATTTTTTTAATTTGATCCGCTAAAAAGTTCATTAATTCCTGAATATAAGGCTTGCTGAAATTGAATTCGATTCCAGCTGTCGCATAAATCGTTTTCATCGGCTCTGTATACCCCAGCGAAAGCGCGGCGATGTATTGATCGAGTGCTTTTTTCGGGTTTTGGCAATAATTACGCCAAACCGCCAACGCCCCTAACTGCGCAATCGCATATTCAATATAGTAGAAAGGCACTTCAAACAGGTGCAATTGCTTCTGCCAGATATTCGATCTGACCTCCGCTAATCCATTCCAATCGGTGATGGAATCCGAGAAACGCGTCACAATTTCGTTCCATTTCGCTTCACGTTCAGCAATCGAATGAGCCGGATTTTCGTACACCCAATGCTGGAATGCATCAATCGTTGCGACCCATGGTAAGGTTTCCAAGATATCTTCGAGGTGCTTAATCTTCGCTCTTTTCGCCTCTTCTGGATTAGAAAAATAATTCCCCCAACGATCCATCGTCATTAACTCCATGCTCATGGAAGCTAATTCAGCGACTTCTGATGGGAAGTTGCGGAAGGAATTCAAGGCTAAGTCTTTGGTTAAAATACTGTGCACCGCGTGACCTCCCTCGTGCAATAAAGTCACCACATCTCGTACCGTTCCGGCCGCATTCATGAAGATGAAAGGATAGCCCGTTTCCTCTAGAGGATAATTATAGCCACCCGGGTTTTTACCCTTGCGGGAATCCAGATCGAAGCGGTCCAAGGTCACCATTTCTTTCAGGCAATTGCCTAAAAATGGATCCATCTCGTCGAAAACTTCGATGGTTTTCTCCAGTAATTCTACGCCTGTCTCGAAAGGTTTCAATGGACCACGACCCAATGGATCTACCGCCTTGTCCCATGGTTTCAAGGCATTAAGCCCCATTTCTTCTTTGCGCTTCGAGGCAGCCTCATTTAACAAAGGCACCACCGTCTCCGCCACCGCCTCGTGGAATTCAAAGCATTCCGCCGGACCGTAGTCGAAGCGACCTAAACTAGCGAAAGCATAGTCGCGGTAGTTTTCGAAACCCGCATTCTGCGCTACTTGATGGCGTTTTTCGATGAGCGAAGTATATAAATCGTTTAAATCCGTTTTAATGCTTAAACGTTTTTCTACCATCGTTTGGTACACTTCTTCGCGTTCCGCGCGATCCGTGGATTCCAAAAGTGCACCCGCTTGTTGCAAGGTTTTTTCTTCGCCCTTAATTGTCACCATTAAGGCGCCAGTTAAGGCCCCGTAATTGGTTTCTAAATTCTGTAATTCTGTGAATAAAGGAATGTTTTCCTCGCGGAAGATTTCGATCGCCTTTTTCATGCCACGTAACATCACCGGGAAGCCTGTTTCTTTTAATTCCGAAACGTAGGGACTTTCGATTACTTTCTTGTTCCACGCATCGTCGAAAACGGAGGCGTTCGGCATGATTTCGTTCACAAACTGTGCGTAGCTCGCTTGAAGTTCCTCGTTTTGATTATCGCAAGACATCTTGATGTAGCGCCACGCGAAGTTTTCCGATAGGTAGGATTCTAATTCGGAGCGATTCGCACAAAACTGACGTAAATCTTCAATGCTCGAAATCTGCGTCGCGCTCAATTTCTCAAAATAAGGTAACACCGATTCCCAGGTACTTAATTGAAAATCTGCCGGTAAAAATGTTCTATTTCTCATATTAATCTAAGTCAATCACTACCCCAGCGCTCAATGGATGCGCCACGCAGGTTAAAATATAGCCCTTCGCGATTTCGCCCGGGGTCAATCCGTCTTCCTCGTCCATTCCCACTTTTCCACTTTTGCAAAGGCCCATGCAGGCCGTGCACATGCCTGCCTGACACGAATAAGGGATATCAAGGTCCGCCTCTAAAGCTGCCTCTAAAATCGTCTCACTCGGTTGAACAGTCAGTTTATGTTCTTTGCCCTCGTAAATCAGGGTGATTTCTTGTGTTTGTAAAGATCCATCTTCCTCCGCCTGCTCTATTTCAGCGCTGGTCGTCACCCCAAAGGATTCTTGGTGGATCTGTCCCGCTGGCACATCAAACATGGCTAAAGACGATTGAACTTCCATCATCATGCCTTGTGGTCCACATAAATAATAGTGGGCCGAGGCAATGTCTATTCCTAATTCTTGTTTCAGGTAATATACAATGGAAGCCTGGTTAATGCGCCCTTTCAAGCCAGGCCAATTCGCCGCCGGTTGAGAAATGACGTGCAATACTTTCAGGCGATTCGCGTTCGAACCTTCTAGTGAATCCAATACTTTTTTGAAGATGATTTGGTCTTCGTGTCGAGAGCCATATATCAAATGAATCTTCGATAAAGGCTCGCCGTGCAAGATGGTTTTGATCATCGAAAGCAAAGGTGTGATGCCGGAACCGGCCCCTACGAAAACGTAGTTTTTTGAGGCAGAAGCATCTGCCTCCAGGGTGAAATTACCCATCGGGTCTAAAACTTCTAGGCTGTCGCCCACTTGCAAGGTATCGCACAAAAAGTTAGATACTAGGCCTCCTTCGATTCGTTTTACCGTGATAGCTGGAGACATATCAGTTTTCGATGAAGACGATAAGCTGTAGCTTCTGCGTACTTTTTTGCCCTCGATTTCTGGAATAACGGTAAGGAACTGACCTGAAAGATAATGCAATGCATCATGGATCGGTTGCCAAAAATGGATCGTCTTCGTGTCGATCGTTTCGTCGGTAATTTCTTTAATTTTTAAATGCATATTAATCGCTGCTAACGGGTTTAACCCACTGAATTGCGCTAGGTCGACTCTCATTATGAAGTCGATCGAAAGCCGTGACAGTAAAGCCATAACCCGGTTTTAGGTCATCTTGTTCTAAAATTAACTCATTTGCTTTTCCCTTGTACACGATATTTTGTGGATCGTTCAAGTATTTTTTATCTTGTTTAGGGATGCGGTATACGACATAATAGGCCACCGGATCCCCATCATCGGATTCTTCTCCAGCCTCCCATTTTAACTTTTTAGTAGTTAAAAAGACCTGTGCAGGGGCATGTGGAGGAATGCTGTCTAACCAAGGGGAGGTAGGTAATAAGGCAGGGTGTGCAAAATAATTCTTGCGAAGCGTGTCTCTAAATGCCTTCGTATTTTTAGTCAATGAAGTCGAGCTATAAAAGATCAAACCTTGCCCATTAGGCATGCTTCGGCTGATTTCCACCTGCTTTTTCATTTCCTTATTCGTCCAAACATCCCCTAAATGATACGACGCCATTCCGAAATACACCGGTTTCCCATACGAATGTGCATTCCACCATTCGGCTAATGGTTTAAATGGTGCCACGCGATGTGCGGAGTCCCAATACAATTGTGGGGCGATATAATCCAGCCACCCCATTTTTAACCAATGATCCGTATCAGCATATAAATCGTCATAGGATTGCAAGCCTTTCACGGTGGGCATGCCATTCACCGGATCCGATGTTTTATGTCGCCAAATCCCAAAAGGACTAATTCCAAACTTGATTTTCGGATTTGTCTTTCGAATGGTTTCCGAAATTTCTTGAATTAAGGCACTCGTATTTCGACGACGCCAATCGTCTATTTTTTCGCCCGGAAGACGGTATTTCTGGTAGGTATCTTCGTCCTTTAGTTTAGAGGTAGGATCAGGGTACGGATAAAAATAATCGTCAAAATGGATACCATCTACGTCGTAATTCAAAATAATATTGCGAACCAATCCAGCAATATAGTGGCGCACTGCCGGAATCCCGAAATCAAACAATAATTGCCCATTATAACTCAAAAGCCATTCCGGATGCTTTCTAGCCACATGCTCTGAGCTCAAAAGTGAACGAGAAGACATGGAGGCGCGGTTCAAGTTCAACCAGGCATGAAATTCCATGCCTCGGGCATGGGTTTGATCGATCATGAACTCTAAGGGATCGTAATAGGGGCTAGGTGCCTGACCCTGTTTTCCGGAAAGGTAGGCCGTCCAAGGCTCGGCACTTTTCGCGTATAGTGCATCTGAAGCCGTTCGAATTTGGACGAAAAGGGCATTGATTCCCGTTTTCTGGTGGGAATTCAATAAGTCGATAAATTCGGTTTTTTGTTTCGCACCATCGTAGTTGTGCGGGCTAGGCCAATCGATGTTTTGGACTGTTGCCACCCAAACTCCTCTTAACTCGCGCTTAGGACCATCCGCCAGTAGGCAGACCGATAAAAGACAAAAAAGGAGGATGGTAATTAGGCGCATCATTCAGGATGCAATTTACCTAAAAATGGGCAATTAGGCTTTCTCGATTGAAAATAAATAGCCTACACCTTTCAATGTTTTGATGTAATATTCAGGAATTTTTTCGCGCAGTTTACGAATATGCACATCCACCGTGCGTTCGACCACGAACACATCTGATCCCCAAACCTTCTCCAATAACTCATCCCGATTGAACACCTTGTTCGGGTTCTTTGCTAGGAATGAAAGTAATTCAAATTCCTTTTTAGGGAGAATCAGCGCGCGGCCTTGGAAAGTGGCAGCATATTGAACGCGGTCAATGACTAAATCCCCGATAGAAATGACATCGTTTTTCGTTTCAGGAACAGCTGCTTCACGCGTTAATAGGGCGTTGATTCGGCTGATTAAGGCGCGTAATTTGATAGGTTTTACAACATAATCGGTGGCTCCGCTTTCAAATGCAGCAATTTCTGTATACTCTTCCCCGCGAGCCGTTAGGAACAGGATCAGGGTATTTTTGAATTCCGGATTTGATTTGATTTGGCGGGCAGCTTCAATTCCATCCATTTCTGGCATCATGACGTCCATGATAATTAGATGCGGTTGGAAAGATTTAGCAGCGGCGATTGCCTCTTTTCCATTCATGGCTTTTGCTAAAAGAAAGTTTTCTTTTAGTAAATTGTATTCCAATAACTCCAAAATGTCTGCATCATCATCTACGAGTAGAATTTTGTATGCGGGTGAAGCTGTTGCCATAGTTTTGAACGGATTACGACACAAATATAGAAAGTTGTATGTTATGGAATTGTTAATTTATTAGATATGTCAAACAACACTGCTTATTCCGCTCGCTTATCAGGAAGCTTATTATCGATGGCTTTGATCATCGCCGCCGCATACCTATTACAGGACCTATTAATTTTGCTTTCTTTTGCGCTCGTTTTATCTTTGTTGTTGTTGCCAGCGAGTAAGATGATGGAGGCCAAAGGTCTGCCACGTGCCCTCGCCATCTTCATCGCAATTCTCCTGACTTTTGCCCTAATTTCCTCCTTGCTTTTTGTCGCAGGCATGCAAATCATGGAGTTTTCGTCAGAACTGCCACTCTTTGCGAAAAAAGCCGAAAAGTGGATTTCGAGTCTTCAATCGTTTATTTCTGCGAATTTTAATATCTCTCGCCGGAAACAAATGCTCGAGTTGAGCAACGAATTGATGGCCCTTTTGAAAAACTCTGGCGTAATAATTAGCACGACCTTTTCGACCGCGCTTCACGCGATAACGGCTTTAATTTTAGTCCCCGTTTTCACCTTTTTCTTCTTGTTCTACCGTGATTTCTTCGAGCAATTTTTGCAGAAGGTATTCCCTAAAACGGAAGGAGAAGTTCTCACTAAAGTGATGGAAAAAACAGGTTCTGTTGTTCAAGGATATTTAGTTGGATTGCTGGTCGTGATGTTGATTGTGGGCGTATTGAATTCGATCGGCTTTTGGTGGATAGGGGTGGAGTATCCGGTGTTTTTTGGCTTCTTAACAGGGGTGCTTTTGTTGATTCCTTATATTGGAATTTGGATGGGTGCGCTGTTGCCTATCTTATTGAGTCTAGTGACTTTGAGCCCGTCACATGCTTTAGCGGTGGTGGCTTGGGTGGCAGCAGCCCAATTTATTGAAGCCAATTTTATTACACCACTAGTCGTAGGATCGAAGGTGAGTATGAATCCAATGGTGGCTATGCTGGCCTTGCTTTGTGGCGAGTTGCTGTGGGGAATTCCAGGTTTGATTTTAGCCTTACCTTTAACTGCGGTGATGAAAGTGATTTTCGATTCCATCCCTAGCTTAGAACCCTATGGCTTCTTATTAGGCGAGGCTCCCGATAGGTCTACAAAGACAAAAGCTCCTTAAAACGGATGGATTGGCGGCGGGAAATTTCGATTTTCTCTGCTTTCTCCCCTTTCAAGGTGACTTGCAATCCGCCAGAGAACCAAGGTTCGATCTTGTCGATAAAGTTCAGATTCACGATGTGCTTGCGGTTACAGCGGAAGAATAGTTTCGGATCTAATCGTTCCTCTAGCGAGTTCAGCGATTTTAATACGAGGGGTTTTTGGTCGTCAAAAAACAAACGCACATAATTTCCCATCGATTCGCAAAGTCGAACGCGGTCTAGGCGCACAAACCAACATTTTTCGCCATCCTTCACGAAAATCTGATCATTGCCGCCTAAAACGTGGTTAGCTGTGGTTGATTTTTCTGTAGAAGTAGGACGTAGGAAGCGGGATTCTAATTTCTGTATACTTTCACTCAATCGCGTCAATTCGATTGGTTTAAGTACATAATCAAGGGCATTTACTTCGAATGCCTTTAAGGCATATTCGTCAAAAGCCGTGGTGAAAATAATTTCTGGCAAAAAACCGTCCCATTCTTCTAGCCATTCGAAACCCGTTTTTCCGGGCATTTGAATATCTAAAAAGGCTACATCAGGTTGCAATTCTTCGATCAATTGGCTTGCCTCGTCGGTGTTCGATGCTTCACCTATCACTTCGATGGAAGGGAAATTTTCTAATAAACGCTTTAACTCGTTTCTAGCAAGGCGTTCGTCGTCTACAATGATGGCTCTCATGGGATTTAGGCTATTGTTTCAGCAATATACGGAATCGTAACGGAAGCGAGGACTTGATTTTTGTCCAAAGGTGTAATGTCAATATGAGCGGTTTCGCCGAATAAAAGGTGGAGGCGGTTTTGGGAATTGATTAAGCCAATGCCGCTGGATTCTCCCTTTTGTTTTAAATGTCCTGGATTAATTACTTCTAAATGAATCAAATCCTCTTTCTTTTTCCCTTTTATGGAAATGACCCCTTCTTTTGACGAATGCGCAATCCCATGTTTGATGGCATTTTCCACCAAAGTTTGCAAGAGCATGGGCGGGATTTGCGCTTGATGAATTTCTTTAGGGAGATCAATTTTCCAGGTCAGGCGCTCTTCGTAGCGAATTTTTTCTAGGTTTAAATAGTCGAGAATGGTTTCTAATTCTTCTGCGATGGAAATCGTTTTTTTACGTTCCGTTAATAAAGAACTGCGGAGCAATTTAGAGAGCTGGTTAATTCCTTTTTTGGCCTTATTCGGATCCTCCGTAATCAAAGCCCGGATGCTATTCAGCGCGTTAAAGACAAAATGTGGATTCATTTGTGCGCGCAATACTTTCCCTTCCGTCTCCTGAATGGCTCGTTCTAATTGATTATTCTCGCGTTCCATCACCAACTGTTTCTTCGAATATTGGAAGAAGAAATAGATCAACATCCATATCGCCAGCGGCTTCATGAAATTAAATAAGTACTGGGTGATGATGAAAGGGCTTATTTGGACTTCAAAACTCTCCCCTAGCAAATATTGATCGATGGGTAAATTAAGTGCGACTAAACAGGTGGCCATGAAGCAGAGTGCAAACAAATGGTTGCGCAACATGGCAAACAAGGGCAAATCCTGCCAAGCAAACTGTTTCGTAATACGCTTGTATTGATGTGTTAATAGAATCGCTAGCGAGATATTTGCGATAGCTGCATAAAGCCAAGCCCAATGCCAGCCGTATTGATTTGTATACAGTACCGCTTCATTGAGCATCCAAGTGAACCAACCACCAAACTGTAAAATCCAATACATGCGTTTTCTGAGCATATTACATAGACTCCGGTAAGTCGGCTAAATGGATGACACAATTGCCTTTTACTAGGCGAAATTCTTTTGCGTTGTAATCGTATTGCAGGTGATATAGGCACAGGTTTTGGTGTGCATACTTATCCATGTGGTGCAAAGGTGCATTAAACAGATGCGTAAGTAACACGCGCATCGCACGGCCGTGCATGGCGATTAAAATGGCATTTTCTTCTGGACGAGAAAGAATGAGTTCAACGACCGGTTTTTGACGTGCTAAAACCTCCACCGGACTTTCGCCCTCATCTGACTGAACGTGAATATTTCCATCCCGCCACGTTTTCGTTAAATTCTTATAGTATAGATCGTCCTCCGTATTAGGAGATTTTCCCTCCTTGCTACCCCAGGAGATTTCATTTAATCCGGGGTGTTGCTCCCAAGGCAAACCTTTGTCAATAAATCCTTTGACCGATTGATGAGTTCTTTTTAAGGCGGAAGTATAGATTTTATCAATTGGTAGGTGTTGATAATGCTGGAAGAAGGCTTCTGCTTGTCTTTGGCCTAATTCATTTAAATCCGCATCAATCCCACTGCCTTGCACCACCCCTTTGCGATTGTATTCCGTTTCGCCGTGGCGAATCAGGTAAATATCTTTCACTAAATCAGGTTGAGCATGCATATTAATCGTATTTTATTCCGAATTTTAGCCAAAATTACGAAATATATGTTTAATACTTCCATCTCGCTGGAGACATTGAATTCGATGTCAAAGAACACGATGATTGATCATCTGGGTATTGAGTTTACCGAAATTCAGTCCGATTTTTTAAAGGCAAAAATGCCGGTCGATCATCGAACAATTCAGCCCATGGGATTGTTACACGGGGGAGCTTCCGTTGTTTTAGCTGAGACCATGGGAAGTGTGGCGGTGGTATTAGCCGTGAAGGACCCTACGAAGGAAACGGGTGTGGGAGTAGAGATCAATGCGAACCATGTAAAGTCCGCACGCAGTGGATTTGTGATCGGAACTTGTGTTCCGTTGCGTATTGGTCGTACGATACACGTATATGAAATAAAAATTCACGACGAGGAAGAAAATTTGATTTGCGCTAGCCGTTTAACGGTGGCGATTATACCCATAAAATGAGCCAAGTAACGAGTTGGGAGGAGGGAATTTTGAAGGGAGCCGCACTAGCGGCTTGGCGTTTGCCTACTGCCTCAGAAGCTTTTCTTTTGCAAGATTTTTCGGGAGGAACATCCTTAAGTGAGGGCTGGAGCTTAGCGGATTTGGCGGAGGGCTTTTTAGCGGCGCCTTTTATCGGGCTGCCCTATTTTTTGAAGGCGGATACCGTGTCATCTTGGACCATTCGTGAGGCCGTTTCATCCACGCAAAGTGTTTCTAATCCAGAAAATTTCGCTAAAAAAGAGGAGTTCAAATCCTGGGTAGCGCAAGCCATTGATGCCATTAAAGCAGGTCCTTTACAAAAGGTGGTTCTTTCCAGGACGGATGAAAAAGAATTGCCGGCTGGTTTCTCTGTGCTTTCCGCATTGGAGGAATTAGCGGCGGCTTATCCTACGGCTTTTGTTTGTGCGCTATTTATTCCGGCACTAGGTGGGGTTTGGATGTGTGCAACTCCTGAGATTTTAGTAGAACAACACGAAGGAATTTTCCGGACCATCTCCCTCGCTGGGACACAATCTGGGATGGATGAACACGGCAATGCTTTGTCTCCGGCGCATGCGCGCTGGTCCCAAAAAGAGATCGAAGAGCAAGCGTTCGTGAGCCGCTATATTATCGAGTGCTTTAAGAAGATTCGTTTGAGGGAATACACGGAGATAGGTCCTAAGACAATCTCGACGGGAAATTTGCTGCACTTGAAAACGGAATATCTAGTGGATACCAAGGCCTTGGATTTTCCGCAATTACCCAGTTTAATGTTAGGATTACTGCATCCTACTTCGGCGGTTTGTGGAACGCCTAAGCAAGAGGCGGTGGATTTCATTCGGGCCACGGAGACGCATGAGCGATCCTTGTATTCAGGCTATTTAGGGCCGGTGAATAAGACCGGGAATACACATCTTTTTGTGAATTTACGCACGGTTGAAATTAAGGGAAATCAGGCTGTATTCTATGCTGGTTGTGGCATCACGGAGGATTCTGATCCTGAGAAGGAATGGCAGGAAACCCAGATGAAATGCCAAACCTTAGAGCGAATTCTAATGTAATAATTCAGCAGACGCTGCGGGGGTAATTTTACCCGTAATCATCACTTTTACCGTATCAATTCGAGCGTCGGTGGTCGTGAGAATTTGGAATTGGAAAGGAGCTAAAGTAATCAACTCGTTTTCTTGTGGAATGTCTTCGTAAAGGCTGATTAGCATCCCTCCTAAGGTTTCATAATCCCCTTCAGGAAGATTCCATTCGTATTTTTCGTTCAAATAATCGATCTCATGACGGCCAGAAAGCACGAATGTCGTGTCATCAATTTGTTTTTCGATCCAGTCTTCCGAATCATCGTATTCGTCCTGAATTTCCCCAAATATCTGCTCCATCACATCCTCCATACTCACTAATCCACTCGTTGATCCGAATTCGTCTACGACTAAGGCAAGCGATTTGCGCTCTTTGGAGAACTTGACCATTAAGTCATTCGCTGGCATGGCTTCGGGAACGATGGGAATGCTGGTTAAGATGGATTGCAAGTCTTTAGGTTTTTTAAACAGGGCCAAAGAATGGCAATACCCTACCACTTCCTCTAACGTCTCCTTATAAACTAAGACCTTCGAGTGTCCACTTTCTAAGAAAACTTCCTTCAATTTTTCAATCCCATCCTCGATATCAATCGCGGTAATTTCTGTCCGAGGGATCATACAATCACGCACCTTTACCTGTTTAAACTCGAGCGCATTGTGGAAAATTTTGTGGTCTACTTCAGCTTCTTGTTCGGTGGAGACCTTGCGGTTGAGGTTTTGGAGGTAATGATTTAAATCTGTTAAACCGAAAGCCGGTTTTTCCTCTGAATAACTCAGGCGCAATACCTTTGTGATAAACCATTTAGACAAACCCACCGTCGCCCACACTAAGGGGAACATCAAGGTGTAAATCACCCATATAGGAATCGCTAAGAATTCTAAAATAGCATCTGGATTAATTAGGAACACGCTTTTAGGCGTGAATTCAGAGGTCATTAGAATTAAAATAGTGGCGATAATCGAGGCGACTAATCGGGCTAAAATCTCGTTAATGGATAAATAATGCAACACCACATGGTGCAAAAACTCCTCCATAAAAATACCGTAGGCCACTAAGGAGAGGGTATTCCCGATGAGCATCGTACCGATAAAACGGGAGGGATGCTGGTTAAAGTTAGCGATGATTTTTGCACTTAGAATTTCCTGCTTTGCCTTCAGTTCGAAGTACAATTTATTCGAAGAAACAAAGGCCATTTCGACGCCAGAAAAGAAGGCGGAGAAGACCATCGAGGCGATGATTCCGATGATTTGGGTATTATCTAAGCTGATATTAACGCTTGTCATCTTTCTCTTTCTTGATACGTTCGTTCTTCGCGAACTGGTAGTAGAATAAACAGCCTACGCCGTACATCAGCCAGCCATAATGGTAGAAAATCTCTCCCCAAAACTGGCCCTTCACCTCTGCCGGAGTGGGACTGTTCAAATCGATAATCCAAATAAGGATAAAACCGATCGCAGCTGCTAAACTTAAGATTTCTTTCTTTCCCATATTATGCCGCTGTTGCGGGTTTTAAACGGCGATACGTCGCGATAAATAAACCGATAAACACGAGAATGGATCCAATCCAAACCAGATTGATATACGGTTTTTCTAATGCTTTTACCACAATCAACTCTTGTTGCGTGGTATTCCAGGCAAACCCAAATTCCTGAGATTGCGGGTTAATGCCTGTAAATTTAATCTTAATTCCGGTTTCTTCGCTTTCGAAGGCTGGCATCGCTACCATTCCGCCTTTGATAATAAAGATAGGACTAAGTGTAAACTGTTGCGAGTTCTTGCCTAATACTTGGAAGTTCGCTTGAACCGCGGCATCGTTTGCTCCTAATTCCACACCATCCACAGTCGTCACCCGGGTCACGTCCTTCAAAATCGCAACGAAGTCATTAATGAAAAGTGTATCACCGGTTGTCACCGTTTGTGTCTCCGTCTGAGACCATTGTTTTTCAGAGCCTGCTTCTGCTGCTAAACGTGGATCCAAGGAAACGTAGGTGTAAATGTCGTGGTTCCACGCATGTTTGACGTCTGGGGAAATGGCTGTTCCCATTTTCGGGTTCACCTGCCATCTTGGGAAAAGAGAAACCGCTTTGCCTTCCTCGTTTTTGAATTCTAATTCATAATAGGTGTTTTCTGGCTCCACCGTTACCGTATCCCCTTTGCTGGCGATTTTTTCGCCATCCCGTTCGATGTTTTTCAAAGCCACTGCGTGGAAATCCCCTTCAATAATCTCAAAATCATTCTTGTTGAAATAGCCTTTGTGTCCACGGACCTCAATACGGCGACCTTTGTAAGTCACTAAATAATCCTGCATTTGGGCTCCTTGACCCAGCCAAAGCGGTAAGTTTTCCTTATTCTCTTTGTTGTTATCCTTCGTGAATTCCTCCACTTTCGTGCTAATCGCGAAACCAGAGCGGTTTAGTGAAACGACTTTGGAATAACCCGCAGAGAATAAAATACCGATCAGCATAATGGCTAATCCCACGTGTGCTAATGCCCCACCCACTAAAGAGAATTTCTCGCGAATCAGGAACCATAAAATCTTAAAGTTCGCTATCACCGCGAATAAACCACTCCAAAGCAAAGCAATATACGAGGGGGTGTAGATCTTACCGATATTAATAAACACCACACTTAGCAAGGTCGCGATTAAAACCGGATTGACTAAGGGTTTAAAACTCGTACTCTCTTTGATTTTACCCCACCAAACGTATTGTCCGATGGCACTCAGAATAGCCACCGCTAAGAAAATCCAAATTTGAATCTTACTGTAGTGTTCAGCCTGATCTGCCGGAAGGGCAATATTAGACAGAATGCCAAAAGCCTCCGCAATCTTATTATACACCGGAATCGACGTCGTAAAAGTTAGCTGGAAGGCGGATAAGCCTAAAACAGCCGCGCCCACGAAAACCCAGAACTCGCGGTTATAGGTGCCTAACTCTTTTTGGTCCTTAGGCAAATCCTTCCAACGGTAAATCGACATTCCCATTGCAACCAATAAAAAAGTGCCCATGTACAATAACAGCTGGCCAGATAAGCCTAGGTCCGTGAAGGAGTGTACTGAGGCATTGCCTAAAATCCCCGAACGATTCAAGAATGTCGAATATAATACTAAAATGAAGGTGGCAATCACTAGGATGATCGAGGTCTTCAGCGCCGAACTCGAGGTCTTATACGCAATCATCGTGTGAATCGCGCCTAATAATACTAACCAGGGCACAAAGGAAGCATTCTCTACCGGATCCCAGTTCCAATATCCTCCAAAGTTCAAGGTCTCATATGCCCAATAAGCACCCATCATAATACCCACCCCTAAAATTCCGGCACCAAACAAAGCCCAAGGCAAAGCAGGCTGCACCCACTCAGTCAATTTTTTCTTCCACAACCCCGCAATTAAATACGCAAACGGAACCAGCGTTAAAGCAAAACCTAAAAACAAGGTAGGAGGGTGAATCACCATCCAATAGTTCTGCAATAAGGGATTTAAGCCGCGACCATCCTTGGGGATAAAGTTAGGTTGCATGCTCCAAACCGGCAGATCAGGCTGCGCCTCGCGAAGCAACAAGAACGGAGATGAACCCACTTTTAAATCAATCCAAGGGATAATCACACCTAAAATCATCGAAGTCAAAAACGTCTGCACTAAGGCAAATACGGTCATCACAGGCGACTCCCATTTCGGGTTTTTGATCATCAACAACAAGCCTAAAATCGCCTGCCAAAAGATCCAAAGCAAAAACGAGCCCTCTTGTCCCTCCCAATAACAGGAGATCATAAACATCGTAGGCAATTGCAACGAGGAGTGCGTGAAGGCGTAATGGTATTCGAAATAGTGGTTGTAAATAATGACGAATAGACTGGCAGCCACCACAATTACGGCAATAAAATGCAGCCCGAATAAGACCCGCGCTGTCAGCTTCCAATCATTTTCTAATTCGTTCGTGGACTGCGTCGATTTGAAATACGCAAAAGTCGCTAAAAGCGCCGTTACGAAGGAGATAATGACAAATAAATGCCCAACCGAACCAATGGTTTCGTGTATCATATTTAATTTTTTGCCGCTACTGAGGCACTTGAGTCTGCTGAAATTTTACCTTCCTGGTACTTAGAAGGGCACTTTAAAAGAATTTTATCGCAATAGAAAACCTTGTCAGTGTGCATGCTGCCCACTAAAACAATCTTCTCCGATTTCTCGAAATCCTGTGGCTTAGGCGCCGCATAGACCACTTGATTTTCACGGCCTAAACTGTCTTGCACAAGAAATTCTAAACGGTTTGCATCTAAAGCGGGATTGTAATTCAAACCAATGATTTGGCCAGCGGCATCTTTTTTCAAAGTTCCCACTACATGCACTTTTTGATTCGGATCCTGTTGGGAAATACGCTCCGCCTCATCAAAACCCACATAGGTACTTGCGTCCCCTGTCGTAATCAAAATAATCCCGATCGCCACGGCGATTAAAATCAATCCAATGATGTGTGTCTTTTTCATTTGTTGCGTTTTTCTAATGCTGATACTTTACTTTCTAAACGGAATAAATAAGCGAACAATCCGATTAATACGACGCTAACCACCGCGATCACTACATAGATTTTTCCGTCAGCGCGGAACTGATCTGCCATTTCAATCTCACTCGCTTGCGCTGATGCTACAAAGCTGATTAAGCTGAAAAAAAGAATAAATACTGCTTTCATTATAACTCGTTTTGTTGTTCTAAATGCTTAATTCGAATGCGGATTTGGGCAATCCAATAGCCTAATAAGGTCCAACCAATAATCGCAGGATAAAAGACCATGCGCATTCGGTTGTCTAAGTCCATTTTCGAAAAGGCGGGATTTCCACCGTTTCCTGGGTGTAAAGAATCCGTCATGCGAGGCAGGATCCAAATCAAGACCATGAAAATCACGAAGGCGAAGATGTTGTAAACGGACGAAATTCGCGCTTTTTGCATCTCATCTGGCATCGATGATCTTACCAGCGAAAAGGCTAGGTAGATAAGTAAACCAATGGCAACTGAATTTAGTTTTGGGTCATTGGTCCACCAATCTCCCCAGGTAAATTTCGCCCAAACGCTTCCCGTGATCAAACCTAAAATGGCAAAAACCATTCCCACCTCGACATATGTACTTGAAATGAGATCCGATTTTAAATCGGATTTGCGCAGGTATTGAATCGAGTGATACACCGATGTTCCTAAGAGGAAAATCATCGTAAACCACATGGTTACGTGAAAATAGAGGTTGCGGATCGTCTCGTTCAAAATAGGTTGACGCGGAACCTGTCCGTTAAATCCGGCATAGACCGTGTAGATCAATAAAATGATCGACAAAATCTTCCAATACTGGCGTTTTAATGTTTCCATATATACGGGAAAAGGATCCCAGAAAATACAATGACTATGATATCTAACGCCCCTAAAATGGCGATCTCGTCCCAGTTTTCTGTGATTGAAATGCCGTCCAAAGCACTTTTAGACAATTTTAATAATAACAAAAGCAAAGGAATAATGAGCGGGAAGCTCATCACCGCCATTAAGGTAGCAGAGTTCTCCCCTTGAGCGGCGATTCCAGCGACCAAAGAAAGAGTGGATGCAAACCCCACAGCTCCTAGGAAGAGTGAAATTAGGTATAGTGGCATATTGCCCACCGGGTTCCCCATCACCCAAGAGTAAAAGAAGATTCCGATTAAGGACACGCCTAGCATCACTAAGGTGTTATAGATGATTTTACTGAAAATGACCGATTCAGGCTTCGCAAAGGTGTAGTAGAAGATGTTTCGGTTAGCAGATTCTTGGGTAAAACTCTTGCCCACCGCATTCACGGCAGAGAACAAAAGGATGATCCAAAACAACGTATTCCACATAATCGGATGGATGGACTGTTGCTTCGCTTTAAATGATAGGTAACAGATGAAAATAGTTGCCGCTAAGTACAGCACTAGCCCGTGGATCGCATACTTATTGCGCCACTCTAATTGCATTTCTTTGCGAATCAACACGAAAATTTCTGTTAATGCCATGAACCTGCAATTTACGACAGAAAAAACTATTTGTATCATTTTTTAGCTCAGAAATACTTAGTACATTTGTGTCTAATTTTGAATTATTCTAAATAGTGAGCATGGCAAATTTGGCCGACTTGAAGATTGGTGAAAAGGGTGAGATAGTGGGCTTCACGGACGAATTGCTTTCTTTAAAGCTGTTGGAAATGGGCTGTTTGCCAGGAACTGAAGTCGTGTTGACTCATCTGGCACCTTTCGGCGACCCTATCGCCATTCGCGTTTCTGGCTCTTATACCTTGTCTATGCGCAGGGAAGAAGCGGAAACGATGTTGATTAAACGAACCTAAATTTTGGCAAAAACACCTAAAATAGCGCTGATTGGTAATCCCAATGCAGGAAAATCCTCTCTTTTCAACTCCCTAACCGGGTTGAACCAGAAGACAGGTAATTTTCCAGGGGTGACCATGGAGAAGCTGACTGGGATTTGGGAATTAGAACCCAAGCGCCCGGTAGAAATTTTAGATTTGCCAGGTATCTATAGTATTTATCCGAAGTCCATCGACGAGGAATTAGTCATCAATATTTTAGGCGATCCTAGCCATCCGGATTTTCCGGACATGGCCATCGTGGTCGCGGATGCTTCTAATTTAAAGCGTAATTTATTGCTTTTCTCGCAGGTTCGGGACCTAGGGATTCCGACGGTTTTAGCCTTAAATATGATAGACGTAGCGGAGAACGAAGGCTACGTGATTAATTCGCTTAAGCTTGCCCGTGAATTAAACGTGGAAGTGGCGGAGGTGAATGCTAAAAAGGGGATTGGTCTAAATGGCCTAAAATTAGCGGTTGTGAAGTCCTTAGCTAATCGCTATGCATCTAACGATGCTCTGCCTTTGTCTATTTCTGATGATTTAATTCAAGATGTGCAAGCGAAATTTGGCGAAGGGGAGATCTATCGCTCACTTTTGTGGTTGATGGAGCACGACCGGATGAAGATGTTCTCGCAAGCTCAACGCGAATCCTTCGACGCCATTCAAAACAAGCACCATTTTTCGTCTAAAAAATACCAATCTGAAGAAACGGTTAAGCGATATGAGCAAATTACGGAGGTAGTGGACCGATGTGTGATTAATTTAAATCGCCAATGGGATGCGACGCCAGTTCGTACTTGGACGGATCGTTTAGATAAATTCTTTTTGCATCCAGTGGGAGGCTATGTCTTCTTTTTGGCCATTCTTTTCGTGATGTTTCAGGCGATTTTTACCTGGGCTACTTATCCCATGGATGCGATCGACGGGGGAGTCGCTGCCTTGAATGATTGGTTGAAAGGAGTTTTGCCGGAGTCGGCATTGACCGCTTTATTAACGGATGGTCTGATTGCCGGTATAGGTGGGGTGTTGATTTTTATTCCACAGATCGCCTTTTTGTTTTTATTTATCTCGCTTTTAGAAGAGACGGGTTACATGTCCCGCGTGATGTTTATCATGGATAAGTTGATGCGCCGTTTCGGATTGAATGGGAAGTCAGTGGTGCCCTTGATTTCAGGAGTAGCCTGTGCGGTGCCGGCGATTATGAGTACACGTTCGATAGGTTCTTGGAAGGATCGGTTGATAACGATTTTGGTGACGCCTTTGATGTCTTGTTCTGCACGTTTGCCTATTTATACGGTGTTAATTGCTCTCGTGGTGCCTGAAAAAAATACGCTGTTCGGATTATTTAATCTGCAAGGGGTGGCGCTGTTTGGTCTTTATTTATTGGGCTTTTTCATGGCATTGGTCTCTGCGTGGGTGATGAAGGTGATTTTACAGGCCAAAGAAAAGAGCTATTTCATCATGGAATTACCCACTTACAAGGGGCCGCGATTTAAGCACGTAGCGCTGACTATTTGGAATTCGGTGAATGCCTTTGTGTTTGAAGCAGGTAAAATCATTGTAGCGATTTCGATCGTTCTTTGGGTGCTAGCTAGCTATGGTCCTGGTGATAAAATTGCGCAGGCGGAGGCTAGAATTCGCCGCGAAAATCCCACTTTGCAAGGGGTGGGTCTCGATAATAAGATTTCTGCTGAGAAATTAGAGAATTCGTATGCGGGTCATTTTGGCCACTTTGTGGAGCCGGTTATTCGTCCGCTAGGATATGATTGGAAAATAGGCATTGCTTTAATTACCTCATTCGCAGCTCGCGAAGTCTTCGTAGGAACCATGTCTACCATCTACAGTATGGGAGGCGAAGTGGATGATGAAAATGCCACGATTAAAAATCGGATGCGAGCAGAGATTAATCCTGCTACTGGAAAGCCGATGTATGATGCGGCCTTGGGATTCTCGCTATTGATATTTTATGCCTTCGCTATGCAATGCATGAGTACGCTGGCGACTACTTATCGCGAGACGAAATCGTGGAAATATCCTTTGATCCAGTTTGGCTATATGACGGCTTTGGCCTACTTATCAGCTTTCGCCGTCTACCAATTGTTATCTTAGAAAGAAAAAGGAATCGAAGTAGCCGCCAGGTTGCTTACGCCTTTTGCTAATAATTTGCCTTCGGCATTGTGCAATTTAGCCTCCACATTAGCGATTTTCTTACCCACGCGGTGAATCTCCGTCGTCACTGTAATTTTCTCATTCGCTTTTGCGCCGTATAAGAAATCGATGTACAAATTGATGGTCACATAGAGGTGATCAATTTTAGCGGTAATCAGGGTCATTCCCATCATTTCATCCAGCATTGCAGAAATTACACCACCGTGAATGACTCCTGCATGATTTAATTGATCTGGACGCACCACAAATTCAGCCGTTAATTTACCAGCTTCCGCTTTTACTAAAGTGCCATCTAGCCATTTTCCAATGGGAGCAGGGTTGCCGTCCGCAATCTTTTTATGTAGATTTTGATTCAGATAGGCTAATACTTGTTCGTTAGGTTCCATTTTAACTGTTTTATATACTTAGGCGTGATTAAATTAGGATCTAGTCCAGGTAGATGTTCTTCCAAACATCGAGATACCCACAAAACCGCGGATATCTAAGGTTTTGTTCCCGTCTTTCACTTTTAAAATACAATCATAGGTCTTCCCGGAATTAGGGTCGTAAATCGTCCCATTTTCCCAAGCTGAACCAGTGAATTTAAAGTTTTTCAAAATAACTGCTCCTAACAGCTCGCGGCTTCTTAATTTCTCATCTGGATTCTTGCCGTCTTTTCTTCCAGGTGTTTTTCCCCAGGAAATCTTACCAAAATACTGATCACCTTGCTTGAAAATAATGATTTTTCCGTCTTTTTCTTGTGAAAGCCACTCGCCTAAAATGGCATCAGCTTGGGTGTTAGCGAAAGTGGAAAGGGAAAGGAAGAACAGGGTAATGAATGAGAGAAGTCCTTTTTTCATGGGGAAATATGGTTTAGTTTGAGTGATGTTGGCTCTTTCAGGATTCAAAAATACGAAACTATTTTCGACCCCTAAAAGTTTATTTTTTTCGGCAGAAAACCGCCTAAAATTGTGGCTCTCATTTGGAATGCTTATTTTTGTAGATATTTGGCACAAAATCGTACCAATCCATTAATAAACTATATGAATTATCATTTAAATCAAATTCCTGATCGCACAACTAAGCCTCGTCAAAAAGGTTTGACTATGGTGATGGATAAAGGACTAAGTCTGCGTCAAGTAGAAGACTTTTTGGAAACAGGCGCTGACTATACGGATATTGTTAAGTTGGGTTGGGCTACGTCATTTGTGACACCTAATTTGAAAGATAAGTTGGCTTTGTACAAGTCAGCTGGCATTCCTGTTTATTTTGGAGGAACACTTTTTGAAGCTTTCTACATCCGTGGTCAATTTGATGATTACCGTCGCGTATTGGACGAATACGGCATGGAATATGCGGAAGTTTCTGATGGTTCCATCGAAATGGAATCAGATATTAAATGCGAATTAATTCGCACCTTGGCTTCTCAAGTAACGGTACTTTCAGAAGTAGGCTCTAAGGATGAGGCAAAAATTATTCCGCCGTATAAGTGGATTAAATTGATGCGTATGGAATTAGAGGCAGGAGCCTGGAAAGTGATTGGAGAAGCGCGTGAGGGAGGAAATGTGGGTTTATTCCGTTCATCTGGAGAGGTTCGCCAAGGATTAGTAGAAGAAATTTTAACGGAGATTCCAGAGGAGCGTATCATCTGGGAAGCACCGCAAAAATCTCAACAAGTTTGGTTTGTAAAACTCGTAGGCGCAAACGTAAACGTGGGAAATATTGCCCCTCAAGAGGTTATTTCGTTAGAAACGATTCGTTTAGGATTACGTGGTGATACGTTTGACCACTTCTTAACGAAATAGGTGCTATGTTACAACTTCTATTAGATCTATTAAAGGATCCTTTGACGTTTTTGTCGACGTTTATTGCTGCCCATGGCGCCTTGACGTATGGCCTTTTGTTTCTGATCGTATTTGTAGAAACAGGTTTAGTTGTCATGCCCTTTTTGCCGGGGGATTCGCTTTTATTTTCAGTGGGTTTATTAGCCGCGGCGAGTGGCGAATTATCATTGGCGACCGTCATTCCTTTGTTAATAGGAGCGGCTCTATTAGGCGATCAGGTGAATTATTTTATCGGAAAATATTTTAGCGGGATCATTCGCGAACGTGAAAAGGTCTTGTTTTTAAAGCGCCAGCATATCGAGGAGACGGAGGCATTTTATGCCAAATACGGCCCTAAAACCGTTATCCTAGCTCGATTCATTCCTATTGTACGGACTGTAGCCCCTTTCGTAGCGGGTGCTGGGCGTATGTCTTACCCTGTTTACTTATTGTACGGCTTTTTAGGAGCAAGCCTTTGGGTGAGCAGTATTTCTGCTGCGGGGTATTTCTTAGGGGACAACGAGTTTGTAAAGGCAAACTTTGAAAAAGTGGTCTTAGGAATTGTAGGGGTTTCTGTATTGCCCATTGTTTGGGGATTGATTTCAAAACGCAAATAAGATGGCTATTTCGCATTTATATGGACTGATTGGCTATCCTTTAGGACACTCATTTTCGAAAGCCTATTTTACCGAAAAATTCGAAAAGTTAGGTCTTTCTGATACCCATGCTTACGAGCAATTTCCCATTCCTAGTATCGAGGAATTCAAGGAAATTTTAGCAGCAAATCCGAATCTAAAAGGTTTGAATGTGACTATACCCTACAAGCAGGCAGTAATGCCTCTTTTAGATGAAATCGATTTAGCAGCTGCAACGATTGGAGCGGTGAATACCATAAAAATCGCTCCGGATGGTTACACTCGGGGGTATAATACCGATTATTGGGGATTTAGGACGACGGTGGAGTTTTGGGATAAATTCAAACACTTCGGATCTTTAAAAGCCTGCGTTTTAGGTCAAGGAGGCGCCGCGAAAGCAATTATTGTGGCCCTAGAAGATATGGGTTTCGAGGTGATCAAAGTCTCTCGTCAAGCATCGGATGAAACGGTGACCTATGAATCTATGCCTTCATTAATGGAGGAAATCGGCCTTATCGTGAATACTACACCGCTGGGAATGTTCCCTAAAGTGGATGATAAACCTCCCATCCCATACGATTTACTGAATAAGCAACACTATTTATACGATATCGTCTATAATCCACTAGAAACAGCTTTCTTACAAGCTGGGCTAGAAAAAGGAGTAGGAGGCATCTACGCCGGTTTGGAAATGTTGCATGGACAAGCCGACAAGGCTTGGGAGATTTGGCAGAAAAACTAAGCTAGATAAACCCCTCTTTTTGCTGGATCAGATAAAATCACTTGCACATGCTCTGAAAGCGTTGTGGAAAGCTCGTAGCCTTTGTAATCCGCTGCAATGGGGAAACGCTTGTAATTGCGATCGACTATCACGGCCACCTGAACGCGTTTAACGTGCATACTTAAAAACGGAGCTAGGCTATACGAAAAGGTACGGCCCGTGTTTAATACGTCGTCCACCACAATGATTACTTTATTTTCCAACGCATCCGTTCCACCAGCAAACTTCACCGGGCGCTCATAAGGTTGTTCCTTATTTAAATCAATTTTAACCGGGATTGCGTTGATTTTAGAGATGGCTTTTATCTCATCACACAGCATTTCTGCGAATGCAAAACCTTCGCCTACTATACCTGCGATAACAATTTCCATCTCTTCGAAGTTATTCTCATAGATCTGGAAGGCGATTCTACGGATCTTTTGAAGAAGGGCAGGACCATCAAGTACTTGTTTAGCAGACATAGCGATTGCTTTAATTCAAATTGTGCGATTTAAAATTACCAAAATTATCCAATTTTCGTACCTTTACGCCTTAATTAGCGTTTAAAATCATTCAATTATGTCTAAAATGTACGGGGCCCAACAGCGCCAAATGCAAGCACCTTCTAATCCATTAGCTATCAAAACGAAGAAGTTCGCTTTGGAAAAAAATAAGTTTGTGGGTTTATGCATGCGTCAACTTTTCTCGAATCAATGGAAATATGCATTTATTCCTTTGGCATTAGTGTTAGGAAATGTGGCTTTGAATTTAACGGGTACGTATAAAAACTATTGGATCTATATTTTTATCGCTATCGCGGTGATTGCCTATATCCTTTTTTGGTTGATTCAATTTACAGGAATCACGCAATTGGCACAATACAAGCAACTTTTTGATAAGTACCGCTACGAGATCGATAGCCGCCAAATTTTCATGAAGCTTTCTGATAAAGAAGGTGGAATGATTAAATGGGATATGATTTTAGGAGCCTATAAAGACAAAGATGCCTATGTATTAGAAATGGGAAAATACCAATTCTTGCATCTCCCTTTCAGCGTTTTCAATAATGAAAACGACAAGAAATTATTAGATAAGATTTTACGCGACAAAGGGTTTTTAAACGCCTAATATGGGTCGCATACTAGCCATTGATTTTGGATTAAAACGAACCGGTTTAGCGGTGACAGATCCTTTGCAGATTATCGCGAATGGACTAGAGACGGTACCTACACACACACTTTTAGCCTACCTTCAAACCTATTTTGCGAAGGAAACGGTGGATCAAGTGGTGATAGGGATGCCTAAAAATCTGGATAATACGGATACGGATTCCACCGCAGGGGTTCGCCTCTTTATCAAAAGCTTTCGAAAGAAATTCCCCTTAATTCCGCTAGAGGAACACGATGAGCGCTTCACTTCTAAGTTAGCCATGCAAGCCATGATTGCTGGCGGTATGTCGAAAAAGGATCGTCGTGAAAAAGGAACGGTCGACCGGGTGTCTGCCACGATTATTCTACAATCGTATCTAGAGTCTAAAAGCTAAAAGAGCGGCCCTAATGAAAGGAGCCGCTCTTTTTATTTTGTTACCACTTTAGCGAAGCGGTGATAGAATGGAGTCTTCGATTGATCCGTCTTGGGTTTGTATTTGCCGGTAATGATGGGAACATACATCACGCGACGGCGGGATTTTTCACCCATATTCGGAGAAACTTCCACGCGGTGCCATAGTCGGCCATCGTGAATCGTTAAATCGCCACGCTCAATTTCGAACGCTGCTTCTCTTGGATCTGGTTTGTGGTCGATGAATTGTTTTTTACCAAACAATAATTTCAACACACCTTGTGTATGAGTCCCAGGTAAAACCCGAAGACCTCCGTTCGATGACGGACAATTATCTAGGTGAATACCTACGTTTAGCATTGGAAGGATTTTTTGTCCTAAAAACAAGTCACGCGGGCTATCTGTATGCCAGCCCATTTGGCTGAACTTGGAATTCGGTTGATTAATGTAGTGATTGAAAACCAAGCCATCTTTCTCGTCCTCGCTGATACGACCTTCGTAAGGGCCTAGCAGTTCGATTAATAATTGCAAGCGAGGATCTCTGATTAATTCAGCTAATACGGGGCTAAACTGATTGGTGAAGCACATGCGCTGAATCATGGGATTTCCTTCGTGGTCTTTGCCAAATTTTAATGGAATCCCTTTTACTTTTTCAATCCCTTCCGCCAGCCATTGCTTCTCAATTTTCGCTAATTCAGAGATGAAAAGTTCCGCTGTTTCAGGTTCAATAAACTTCTTAAATTGAATTACTCCATACTTCTTGAAGTATTCTTTCTGCTCTTCCGTTAGCTTTTCGCCTAACGTAAAGGTTTTGTATTCAAATTTCGCAGATGGTTTTCTCATAAGATGATGGTAATGAATTCGGGATGCAATTTACGGCAATATGAATGAATTATAGTTATCGCTCTCCTATTTTCTGATGAAAATCAAGTTTTTGGTATTTAAAACAAGTAAAAAATGCTGAACTTTGTAGCTTGAAATTTAGATCCGCAAAATGAAAAAAGTCCTATTTCTAGTCCTGTTCAGCTTAATGAGTGCCACATCGTTTTCACAACAAACGAATAAAAAAGGATCCTATTATATCACTTGGGGGTATAATCGTTCCGCTTATGCAGACTCGGATATTCGTTTTGTGGGTCCAGGTTATGATTTTACTTTATTAGATGCGAAGGCCTTGGATTTTCCTACGCCTTTGAGCGAATTTAAAACCTATGTTGATCCCGGATTATTATCGATCCCTCAGTTTAATTTTCATGCAGGTTATTTTATCAAGGACAATTTATCGATCAGTATTGGCTGGGATCACATGAAATATGTGGTGACGGATGGCCAAACCGTGAAAGTAACAGGTTTTGTTAATCCGCAGACCTCTTCTCCTGCAATCGCAGTTGATCCTGCCTATGTGGGAACGTTTAATCAAACGCCTTTAGTTTTAGATCCGAACAAATTTGTTCATTTAGAACATACAGATGGGTACAATTATGCAACGGTTGAATTAGAGCACTTTAATCCAGTTTACCAAAGTAAAAAAAGCCGTTTTGCGATAGATTGGATGCAAGGCGTGGGAGTAGGAGCTTTAGTTCCTCGTTCTGATGTGCACGTTTTCGGTGTAGGTCAAAACAATTTCTGGAATCTGGCCGGTGCTGGTGCGTCTGTCAAGACGGGTTTAAAGTTTAATTTCTCTAAATTATTATTTTTCGAAACGACTTTGAAAACGGGTGCCACAAAATTATGGGATATTCATACCACAGGTCGTTCGGTCGATCATGCGGAACAAGCCATCTATTTTGTCGAGTTTTATGGGGCGCTTGGATTTACGATTGGAGGAAAGTCTAAATAGTACAGATTTCCGCGACAATTGATTAAATTGCGGGGATGAGACGGATTTTCTTCTTCTTTTTAGTCTTTTTGTGCGCGCTGGTGGAGACCCATGGTCAGGCATCCTTGCTCGTAGGAGAGAAATCCATCACCCTTGAAGAAAATTTCTCGCTCTCTTTTGTTATTAAATCAGCAAATGCCACGGTGGAAGCTCCTACCTACCGATTTCCTGAATTACCCGGACTTCGTAAGTTAGGCGTCTCTCGATCGAAAGCGACAGATATCCAAAACGGCGAACCTGTTTATACCTTTACCTATTCTCAATATTACCAGGCCTCGACTACCGGATCCTTACTCATTCCGCCGGCAGAGGTGATTGTTAATCAGCAATCTTTGAAAACAGAGGGATTTGCCCTTCTAGTGAGTCCATCGGAGCAAAAGGAAGAGGTAGTAGAGGAAAGTAAAGCCCAAATAGAAGATCTCTTTAAAGGCCAAACCTCCGTGTTTTTGGCGGTTACCTCCACCCAATTTCAGCCTTTTGTAGGACAAGGATTTACCTTGAAATTCTCTCTTTTTATTCCGGATGATAATGCGACCAAGTATAGTTTTGATCGCAATGATATACAGATTCCTGCTTTGATTCAGAAGTTAAGGCCGAAGAATTGCTGGGAAGAGAGTTTTGGCCTACAAGAGGTAAAAGTCTCAAAAGTCGTCTATAAGAATAAAAAATATACGGAGTACCGCTTCTTTCAATCCTCCTACTTTGCCTTAGATGCGAAGAAGATCACGATCCCTTCGTTAAGTTTACAATTATTGAAGAATGCCGAAAAGGTGGTATTTAGTTCTAAGCCGCTCGTCATTAGCCCTAAAGAGTTGCCTAATCATCCGTTGAAAGGCAAAGTTCCGGTGGGGGATTTTCGTTTAGAGGAATCTTTGACGCGAAGCCAGGTGAAAACGGGGGATTCCCTAATTTATGTATCTAGTGTGGTGGGAGACGGGAATAGCATTCTTTGGGAGGAGAAATTAATTGAATCGGATTACTTTTTGAACTTCATCCCATTAGGGACCCAAAGTTCCGTTTATCCCTACGGTGACAAAATGTTAGGGAATAAAACGGAGAAAATACTGATTATTCCATCGCAACCGGGTAAATTTGCATTGAAATCCTATTTTAATTGGATATTCTTTAATACCAGAACGGCGACCTATGATACCTTGCGATCTGCGGCTGTTCTAAATGTCAGTGGCCAGCCTTCGGATCGGTTATTGAATACGCAATCGGAAACGATGACCCTTTATCGGGGTTTAGAAAAGTTAGCAGCAGATAAAATTCAAGGTTATCGCTGGACGGATTGGAGATTGATTTTTAATGTTTTGTTAGGTTTGATAGTAGTTTGGTTAGCCTTTCTACTGACGAAGGCCAAAAAATAAGCACATGGGCAGTATATACGGTAAAATATTTCAAATTAGCACCTTTGGCGAGTCACATGGCGCAGCCGTGGGAGTGGTGGTGACGGGTTGTCCGGCTGGGGTAGATTTTGATCTGGATTTTATTCAATCAGAATTAGACCGCCGCAAACCAGGTCAATCTCGAATCACTACGCAACGCAAGGAAGCGGATTCTGTCGAAGTAGTTTCAGGAGTATTTGAAGGAAAGACGACCGGAACGCCGATCGCGATGTTAGTTTGGAATGGGGATCAACGCTCGAAGGATTATTCGCACATTGCGGATCAATTCCGTCCCTCTCATGCGGATTTTACCTACCAAGAGAAATACGGCATCCGTGATTACCGCGGAGGCGGTCGTAGCTCGGCGAGAGAGACGGTAGCCCGTGTGGCTGCTGGGGCTTTGGCCAAATTAGTATTACAGCAAATAGGCGTAAAAATCACCGCCTACGTCTCTCAAGTAGGAACTTTAAAGCTGACTACCCCTGTTGAACAATTAGATTTAGCGGTGACAGAAACGAACGCGGTGCGTTGCCCTGACGCTAAATTAGCGGAGGAAATGTTTACCTATGTCGACGAAATCCGCAAGCAAGGGGACTCGGTAGGGGGTGTCGTATCTGCGTATATCACGGGATGTCCGGTCGGATTAGGCGAACCCGTATTCGATAAATTACACGCAGAATTAGGCAAAGCCATGTTAAGTATCAATGCCGTGAAAGGCTTTGAATATGGATCCGGTTTCGATGGCGTAGAGTTAAGAGGATCGCAGCACAATGATATTATTGTAAAAGATGAAGCCGGTAAAGTGAGCACCTTGACGAACCATTCCGGTGGTATTCAAGGGGGAGTTTCAAATGGGGAACCGATTTACTTCCGAGTTGGATTCAAGCCAGTAGCCACCATCATGCAAGATCAGGATAGTTTGAACAATTCTGGCGAAAAGATTGTTGTATCAGGTAAAGGTCGCCACGATCCATGTGTCGTGCCACGTGCAGTGCCTATCGTGGAGGCCATGTCAGCCATCGTTTTATTGGATTTCTATTTGCGTAATCGCTTGACGAAATTAGCTGACGTTGTATGATTCCAAACGAGGATGAATATTATATGAGTCTCGCGCTGAAACAAGCCGAGCGAGCATTAGAAGAGGACGAGATTCCAGTAGGAGCAGTGGTGGTTTGTCAAGGTAAGATTGTGGCGAAGGCCTTCAATCAAACGGAGATTTTAACAGACGTAACCGCCCATGCGGAAATGATTGCGATCACCTCCGCCGCCCAAACGATAGGAGCAAAATACTTAAAGGATTGTACGTTGTATGTGACTTTGGAACCTTGCCTGATGTGTGCAGGAGCCATTTATTGGTCACAATTAGGACGCTTAGTCTACGGTGCTTCAGAAGAGAAGCGCGGATTTGAAAAACTAGGAAATAAAATTTTACACCCGAAGACAGAAATTGTTCGGGGTGTTTTAGCACATGAATCAGAACAACTGCTAAAGGAGTTCTTTTCCATGCGACGCTAAATAAAATGGTAAATGATGAATGATAAATGGTAAATGAAAAGTCAAAATATTCACCATTTACCATTTACCACTCACCATTTAAACCACCACTTACCATTCAATTCACCTTTTAAATTACATATTATGTCATTTACATTAGCCCCATTACCGTATGCGAACAATGCGCTAGAGCCGCATTTCGATGCATTAACGATGGAAATTCACCACGATCGTCATCACAATGCGTACGTGACTAATTTGAACGCAGCCGTAGCTGGAACGGAATTAGAAGGAAAGTCTTTGGAAGAATTATTTACTTCTATCTCTAAGTTATCTCCGGCGGTTCGTAACAACGGCGGCGGTCACTTTAACCACGATTTATTCTGGAATATCTTATCTCCAAACGGCGGAGGTGCTCCTGTAGGAACTTTAGCAAAAGCGATCGATGCGAAATTCGGTTCTTTTGATGCGTTTAAAGAAGAGTTCAAGAAGGCAGGTTTAACACGTTTCGGTTCAGGCTGGGCATGGTTAGTCGCACAAAAAGATGGCTCAGTAGCGGTTTCCAGCACACCTAATCAAGACAATCCTTTAATGGATGTGGCTGACGTGAAAGGTTTCCCAGTGATCGGTTTAGATGTGTGGGAGCACGCGTACTATTTGAAATTCCAAAACAAGCGTCCAGATTATATCGATGCCTTCTGGAGTGTGGTAGATTGGAACAAAGCGGAGGCGCGTTACCAAGCAGCTCAGAAATAATTAGTTAGGACGGGGGAATGAAAATTCTCCCGTTTTTTTCGGCTTTCTTTTGCATTATTGGAAGCTTTGCGTATTTTTGCAGTCCCAAATGGCGGTTGTAGCTCACTCGGTTAGAGCACTGGTTTGTGGTACCAGGGGTAGTGGGTTCGAATCCCATCATCCGCCCAAAATGCCTCAGTAGAAATACTGGGGCATTTTTTTTGTCTCATTTTGAAAAAATTATCCCCCTTTTAAATAGTAAATGCCCCACCAAGGCGGGGCATCGGCCTAAAGATGCTATCTTTAGGGGGGCTCAATGCAAATATACCATTTAACTAGTCGCGAATGCAAGGTACTGAAAAGAAAAAATTAAGGGTAATGGCTTATGTAGATGGGTCGAACTTGTATTTTGGTATGATTGAAACTGGTGCGCGAAAATGCAAGTGGCTGGATGTGGATAAACTGATAAAAAGCTTTATTCGTTCGAATCAAGAATTAATAGGGGTGAAATTTTTTACTAGTCGGATCACACACAATCCGCCCAAAGAAAAACGGCAAAACACTTACCTTGAAGCTTTGGAATCTACGGGCGTTGAGCTAATTTATGGCTCCTATCATGCTAAATTTGAGGATTGCAGAGAATGCGGGCATCAGTGGGTGGTACCTTCCGAAAAAATGACGGATGTTAATTTGGCAACCCATTTGATCATGGATGCCCATTTAGATGTTTACGATATCGCGATTGTCGTTTCTGGTGATAGTGATTTTGTGCCATGCATTGAGGCGGTTAATACAACTTTTTTGACTAAATCGGTGGTCGTATTTTTTCCTCCAGGTAGGCACAATAATTCGGTGGCAGAGGTTGCGCGCGCGAATCAAATCATTGGTCGTCTTAAACTTGTAGAAAGTCAATTTCCGCCAAAGGTGACTAAAATCGATGGATATGTTTTAGAAAAGCCGGAAGGTTGGTAAATTTGTCATATGAACCCTGTATTTCTAAAACGTTTCCTAATCATAGTATATGCCGCCGGTTTAATCGGTATGCATTTGCCAGCTACGGCTGCTATTTTTACTTCATTAGTTCCATTGACGCTTTGGTTTACGGCCTTTATTTGTTTTGTTTATTTTCCCAAACCTTCTTTTCAAGCGTACCTTTTTTTAGCTGTCGTAGCGCTGGCCGCCTGGTATTTAGAGGTGCAGGGTGTGAGAACGGGTCAGATTTTTGGGGCCTATAGTTATGGAAAAACGTTAGGTTTTCAACTGTTAAAAGTCCCTTTGACGATCGGATTAAATTGGTTAGTTCTCTTACTAGCCATGAACGCCCTAGTGGAAGAATGGAATATCGCGGGTAAAATTAGTAAAGCGGCGATAGGGGCTGGTTTGATGACCGCATTGGATTTTTTAATCGAGCCCGTCGCAGTGCACTTTGATTTTTGGACCTGGGCTGGGGTTCAGGTGCCAGCTCAAAATTTTGTTGCCTGGTGGATGGCTTCATTTTTATTTCATTTAGCGTATCAAAACACGCCATATCCCGGCAAGTCCAGCCTTTTCAGACTTATCGCGGCCTTGCAATTTCTGTTCTTTTTAGGGCATTGGCTACTTTTGCAATTTAATTTCTAAACATTTTCAACTCTCGGATGTTACGATGAAGATGAACGTGTATTCAATTAAGGATTTAGAGAATTTCAGTGGTATTAAGGCCCATACAATCCGTATTTGGGAGCAGAGGTACCATTTATTAAATCCTACGCGTACAGAAACGGGAATTCGGACCTATACTGATGTCGATCTGAAGCGTATCTTGAATATTGCCACCTTGCAAAACAAGGGAGGTATAAAAATTTCTAAAATTGCTGAACTAACAGAGGCGGAGGTTTCCGAAAAAATTCTGCAATTGTCTGGCGGCGAATTAGATTTTCCTGAGCACATTCAGGCCTTGACAGTGGCGATGATGGATCTGGATGAGTACCGTTTCCAGGAATTATCGAAGATTATCACGGATGCTTATGGTTTTGAGAACTATATGCTGAAAGTGATTTATCCGTTCTTAACGCGTCTGGGAACTTTGTGGCTATCAGGTTCGGTAGGACCCGCACAAGAACACTTCATTACGCATTTGATCCGTCAAAAAATTATTGCCGCCATTGATTCTCAAATGGGCAAACCTCAGCCGAATGCCAAAAAGTTTTTACTCTATCTGCCGGAAGGAGAATTGCACGAGATCGGCTTATTATTTGCGAGTTACCTGATTAGGGCCAGAAAACACTCGGCTATTTACTTAGGGCAGTCGCTTCCTTTTGATGAATTGTGTTTGGCCTATGAAATACACCAGCCTGATTATGTGTTTAGTGTATTTACGACAGAGCCAGCTCAAGATGCCTTACCGGCTTATGTAGCTCAATTAGATCAACACTTGCCTAACGCAAAAATCCTATTGACAGGTTATAATGTCTTGCATAGTCCAGAACCTATTCCTGTACGTATTCAGTTGATTAAAGACTTCTCTTCGTTGATTGAAATGATTGAGTCTTAGCTGAAATTAGGATCTAATTTCGTCGCATCTTCCACAAATTGCTTGACCTGTTGTTCCTGTTCTTTGGGACAAATCATCAATACGTTTCCATGTTCCGCCACAATATAATTCGATAGGCCGTGAATCACCACTAGCTTATCTTTAGGAGCTCTAATGATGCAATCGTCTGTTTCATATAACATGGCTTGAGCATCCACCACATTTTGCTTCGCATCTTTTTCATTGATTTCGTGCAAGGATTTCCAGGTGCCTAGATCAGACCAGCCTATATCGGCTAAAATTACTTTCACCTCCCGCGCTTTCTCCATTATGCCGTTGTCCATCGAGATGCTTTTGCATACCGCATATACTTTGCGAATGAATTCTGGTTCTTCTTCCGTGTAATAAAAGGCGCGCCCTTCTTCGAATTGCTCGGCTAAACGAGAAAGGTGTTTCGTTAATTCGTGTTTGAAGGTAGGAATGGCAAAAACGAAAAGTCCCGCATTCCATACGTAATCACCGCTTTCTAAGAAGGCCTCAGCTAATTCTAAGTTCGGTTTTTCCGTAAAAGTTTTTACCGTTTTCGCGGTATCGGTGGAGTCTTGGTATTGAATGTAGCCGTAGCCAGTGTCTGGGCGGGTAGGAACGATACCTAAAGTGACTAAAACAGATTCATTGGCAGCCTCCAAAGCTTCCTTTACTCGGGCTTTAAATGCCTCCTCCTTTAGAATTACGTGATCTGCTGGAGCGACGATTAATTTTGCTTTTGGATGCTTTTTACTGATTTTGTAGGCAGCATAAGCGATGCAAGGCGCTGTATTCTTGCGTTGTGGTTCTTTCAGGATTTGATCTGGACTCAGGTAGGGCAGTTGATCCTGAACAATTCCAGCAAATTCTTCGCTCGTCACAACATAGATATTTTCTTTCGCGACAATGCCTTCGAAACGTTCAGCAGTTTGCTGCAACATGGTTTTACCTACGCCTAAAACGTCGTGAAATTGTTTAGGGTAATTACTTCTGGAGATGGGCCAAAACCGGGTTCCGATTCCACCCGCCATGATGACAAGGCAATTAGGCATAGTATTATTTTTGGCTAAGAAACGTTTGTACTCGAAGCACTGCGTTTTCTCTAATGTTCTGGTAAAATAAATTAATATCCGCTTTATGCCAGTTTTTCAACTTAACAAAAGCGCGGCCGGGCACATAAGGCGTATTCGTCCACAAAATCCCTTGGTGATTTTGGGCATCTGCAAACTCCTTTACATACTTAAATCCATACGATACACCACCGATATTCTTTTCTTTCGACGCAAATTGCTCATCTGTAGACCAAGTTAATGGATTTACAGAGGCTAAATCAGTGACTGTGCCAGGGTGCCAGGGTGGCAAATAACCTTGTAAAAAGGTAGTATAAGCAACAAAGCAACCTGTCTGATTAGGAGCCGTGCAAACGGGGATATGAGCAAAGGTATTTTTAGGCGTTGCTATTCCGATGATATAGGCTGCCACTAGTTGTTTGCCTAACTCTTTCCCATCAAAGTATTCTTTTAATAAACGCGTGGCATGAACCGTCCCTTGGCTGTGGCTCGCAATGATGATGGGACGACCCTTGTTTTCGTTTGCCAAATAATAATCAAAAGCACTCTTTACATCCGAATACGCCAGATCTAAAGCGGCCTCTTTATCTTCCTTAAATTCAGTAACGAAAGCTTGGTAATGCGCTTGGCGATAGCGTGGAGCAAAAATTCGACCGGCCGCATTGAAGGCCGTAGCCTGATTGAGAATCGTCGAACTATCCACCCGGCTGTTTAACGCAGCATCTGTCATGGAAGCATTCCAAACGTATTCATTCTCCGGTTTGTAGGTAAAAATGGTAGGGTGAATGAAAAAGACGTCGGCTTTCGCATTCGATTGCTCATCTTGTAAGAAGGATTTGCGAGGGACTAAATCAGCTGCGTCAAAACGCGACGGTAAGGCGGACCAAGAAGCGGGATCTGCGTAATCCATGGGACTAGGCTGTGGAGCCTCTTTCCACCTGGTGATCAGCACGTAAGGCGTCTGGTTGCTCACACAGGCGCTTAAGAATAAGAGAGAAAGGAATACGAGTGATCTCATTGCTTAAATTTAATTACAAAGCTAGTAGTTTAATCCCCCTTTTTAAAATAAAATGATTGAGCGGTAAGTGGGACTGATGGCTGATTAAATTATTTTCGGAAAAATTAGCAATTTTTTAATACCAGAATAGTGTTTAATAATGAAATCTTCTTTATTTTTGTTTTAATTCGAGTACCTAAAAACAAATTGTGTCATTAAAAACACCCATTATGAAAAAAATTATACAACAGATTTTACCAAGCCTTGCGCTTATTCTGTTCTTAAGCGCATCTACTTTTGCTCAGACAAAGATAGGTGGACGTGTAACGGATGCAGATTCTAAAGAGCCATTAATTGGTGTTAGCATCGGTGTAAAAGGAGCTGTTACTGGAACTATTTCAGATGCGAAAGGAAACTTCTCTCTATCAACAAACAAAGCAGGAGCTTTAACAATCGTGGTATCCATGGTAGGTTATGAGCGCCAAGAAATTCCAGTAAAAGGAAACAAAACGGATTTTCAAATTGCCTTGAAAGAGCAATCAGTATTAGGACAAGATGTGGTTGTTTCTGCCTCTCGTGTGGAAGAAAGCGTTATGCAATCTCCCGTATCTGTAGAGCGTATGGACATTCGTGCGATTCGTGAAACTCCAGCTGCTTCTTTCTATGATGCATTACGCAACATTAAAGGAGTTGAGGTGAGTTCGCAGTCGGTATCTTTCTCGTCTATCGGTATGCGTGGATTTAACAGCAACGGTAACGTTCGTGTGGTTCAAATGATCGACGGTATGGATAACCAAGCGCCAGGTTTGAACTTCTCGGTAGGTAATATCGTAGGTATTTCTGAATTGGATTTACAATCAGTTGACTTATTACCAGGTGCAGCATCTGCTCTATATGGTCCTAACGCGATGAACGGTATCATCTTGATGGATTCGAAATCACCTTTCTTATTCCAAGGTTTATCTGCTCAGTTAAAAACAGGAGCTATGTATGCGAGCAATCGTACAGAAACGACAACTCCCTACGGAGATATCTCGATTCGTTTTGCAAAAGCATTCAATAACAAAGTAGCTTTCAAAGTTAATTTCAATCAATTAACAGCTGATGACTGGCAAGCAACTGATACACGTGACCAATCTTTATTAAATGGTACGGTATTAGGAGCTGGTTCTCGTGGTACTAACTTAGCTTACAATGGTGTGAGTGTTTTTGGTGATGAGACAAACGTAAATATGTTATCGTCTTTAACTCCTCTATTGAAAGATCCTACAAGCCCATTAACGGCTGGGATTAACCAGATTTCTGCAGCAACAGGAGGTTTATTAACTCCATCTGCGATCTTAGGATACATTGTTCCAAACGTAGCTATCTCTCGTGAAGGTTATGCAGAACGTGATTTATCTTCTTATGCAAACCGTAACATTAAGTTCAATGCAGCCTTACACTACCGTTTTAATGACAAGGTAGAATTAATCTTACAAGGATCTTATGGTCAAGGTACGACGATGTATACAGGAGCTGATCGTTATTCGATCAAGAACTTCTCAATGGGACAATACAAAGCTGAATTGAAAGGTTCTAACTTCTTCGTTCGTGCGTATACAACTCAAGAGAACTCAGGTGATGCCTATGCAACAGGTACTTTAGGTCAATTAGTAAACGAAGCAGCTAAGCCTTCTACGGCATGGTATCCTCAATACTTCTCGACTTTCGCAGGTTTAGCATTGACAAACTTTGGAACAGTATTACAAACAAACTTATTAAAAGGGGTGGCTCCTGCTTCAGCGGTTGGTTTAGCCGTAGCAAGTACGCAATCTTCATTCCCTTACTACCACGGAACGGCTCGTGCTACAGCAGATGTGGGACGTCTAGTTCCTGGAACGGCTGGATTTAACGCAGCATTAGATGCGATTAAAGCGAAGGCATTACCTCAAGGTGCTAAGTTTACAGATAAGTCTGCGTTATATCACGTAGAGGGTATGTATAACTTGACAGAGAAATTGAATAATAAAGTAGAATTGATCGTGGGTGCTAACTACCGTCAATATGCCTTGAATTCAGAAGGTACATTATTCGCTCTACAAGATAATGGTAGCGAGTTTACGATTAACGAATTCGGTGGATACGCACAAGCGTCTAAGAAATTATTCGCTGATCACTTGAAAGTAACGGGATCACTTCGTTATGACAAGAATGAGAATTTTGATGGTGTATTTAGCCCACGTATTTCTGGGGTGTTAACACAAGGAACTTCGAACTTCCGTGCGTCTTTACAAACAGGTTTCCGTATTCCTACGACTCAAGATCAATACATTAACTTGTTAACTCCATCTGCGCGTTTACTAGGTGGTTTAGCGGTTGTTCAAGATCGTTACAAGTTATCTGGAAACTCTTACACGATCCAATCGATCTTAGCTAGTCCAACTGATCCAACTAAATGGATTACTTACAAGTCGAAGGCTTGGAAGCCAGAGCAGGTTCAAACTTTTGAATTAGGTTACAAAGGAATGATTACTCCTCAGATGTTTGTTGATTTCTATGCATATCAATCGAACTTCACGAACTTCTCTGCGGGTCAAGTGGTAGCGCAACCTAGCACGACTTTGGCAGGTTCATTAAACTACTTCTCTTTCCCATCTAACGTAGATAACGAGGTAGTAACAAATGGCTGGGGCTTAGGCATTGATTATGACTTAGGAAACCGTTGGGCTTTAGGAACTAACGTTTCTTACAATGCTGTTAAAGACAATGGTGGATTAGCTGATTACCAATTAGGTTTCAACACGCCGAACTACCGTACGAACGTTACTTTAGGTAATCGTAACATCGGAAATTCAGGATGGGGCTTCAATGCAACATGGAGATACCAAGATCAATTTGTTTGGCAATCATCTTTTGTGAACCAAGTGGTGAACCAACAACAATTATCGGTGATTCCTGCGTTCTCAACATTAGACATGCAAGTGAGCAAGAAAGTATCTGAGATCAAGTCTATCATCAAAGTAGGTGGTACTAACTTAGGTGGTGTTGCTTATACAACTGGTTGGGGTAACCCATTAGTGGGCAGCATTTACTATGTGAGCATCACGTTTGATGAATTGTTGAACAAATAAGAAGTATTTGAAATTAGTTTGAGGCTGCCCCTATAAGGGCAGCCTCTTTTTTTGTACCTTTGTGGATCGATCGATTCCCAAACTATGGCTTCAAAAGCGTCAGATTCTACCGGATTTTCCCACATTCAAGTGCTGGGTGCGCGTGAGCATAATTTAAAGAATATTGATGTCTCCATTCCGCGCAATCAGCTCGTGGTGGTGACCGGTATTTCGGGTTCAGGAAAATCGTCTTTAGCCTTTGATACCATTTATGCAGAGGGCCAAAGACGCTACATGGAATCCTTCTCTGCCTATGCCCGTTCCTTCCTAGGAAACATGGAACGCCCGGACGTAGACAAGATCGAAGGACTTTCGCCGGTGATCTCCATCGAACAAAAGACGACTTCTAAAAACCCCCGCTCTACCGTAGGAACGACCACCGAAATCTACGATTTCTTACGTCTTCTTTATGCCCGGGCTGGAGAGGCCTTTTCTTACTTATCAGGGGAGAAAATGGTCAAGCAGTCGGTCGATCAAATCATCGAAACTTTATTAACCCAATTCAATAAAGGCAAAGTCGTTTTGCTTGCGCCCGTAGTCAAAGGTCGCAAGGGACATTACCGAGAGCTCTTTGTGCAAATCGCGAAGTGGGGGTATACGAAAGTGCGTATCGACGGGGAAATCATGGACATCGAACCGAAGATGCAGGTCGATCGTTTCAAAGTACACGATATCGAAATCGTGGTGGATCGTTTAGTGGTAACGGAAGATGAACGTTTGCGTTTGTCCCAAAGCTTACAAACTGCCATGAACCAAGGCAAAGGACAAGTCTATGTCCTGGATGCCAAAGATAAATTACATTACTTCTCGCAAACCTTAATGGATCCGGCGACAGGCTTGTCTTACGACGAACCAGCCCCGAATACTTTTTCATTCAATAGCCCCTATGGCGCCTGTCCATGTTGCAATGGCTTAGGTGTGGTGGAAGAAATCACAGAGGATTCAGTTATTCCAGATCGCTCTTTGAGTATTATTCGCGGTGCGATAGCGCCGATTGGGGAATACCGGGAGTTGTGGATTTTCAAGCAATTAGAGGTACTCTTAAAGCCCTTTAAAGTGGGTCTTTCTACTCCTATTGCGAAGTTTCCTGCGGAGGCCGTTGAATTGATGTTGTATGGTTCTGATGCGCCGGTTGCTGTTCCGTCTAAGAAATATGAGGGAACGGAGTGGAATACGAAATACGATGGAATTGTTAATTTTTTGAAGCGGCAGCAGGAGTCAGGTTCGGAGAAGACGCAGGACTGGTTGAAGGATTTTATGATTATCAAGAAATGTCCAGAGTGCGACGGATATCGTTTGAAGAAAGAATCTTTGCACTTCCGGATCGCGGATAAGCACATTGGTCAATTAGCCCAAATGGACATCAACGAACTGGAGGCCTGGTTCTCAGACGTAGAAACGCGGATGAGCGATCGCCAGCAGCAGATCGGGGTGGAAGTGCTGAAAGAGATCAGAAAACGCGTAGGCTTTTTAACCCAAATCGGCTTAACCTATTTAACGCTCGATCGACCGATGAAGAGTCTATCGGGTGGAGAGGCACAGCGTATTCGTTTAGCTACCCAAATAGGTACGCAGCTCGTAGGTGTTCTCTACATTATGGATGAACCGAGTATCGGTTTGCACCAGCGGGATAATGAGAAATTAATTCAAGCCTTAAAGGATTTAAGGGACTTAGGTAATTCGGTCTTAGTCGTGGAACACGACAAGGACATGATGCTGGAGTCTGATTATATTTTGGATATTGGTCCGGGCGCAGGTCGCCATGGAGGTAATGTGGTAGGTTCGGGTACGCCCGCTGAGTTCTTGAAATTGAAGACTCCTACTGCGGCTTATTTAAACGGAGCGCTAGAGATTGCGATTCCTGCCGTTCGTCGCAAAGGCAATGGCCTGAATATTGAATTGAAAGGGGCGACTGGAAATAATTTGAAGAACGTGTCAGTGAAATTGCCTTTGGGTACGTTGACCGTCGTGACGGGTGTTTCTGGGTCTGGTAAATCGACCTTGATTCACGATACCCTGGTATTAAAATTAAAGCAGCATTTCGATCGAACGAAGCGGGATGCGATGCCGCATAAAGCCATTACGGGTTTAGAAAATATTGATAAGGTGATTGAGGTGGACCAAAGTCCCATCGGTCGCACCCCTCGTTCTAATCCGGCTACGTATACAAACATGTACAGCGATATTCGTACGTTGTATTGTGAATTGCCTGAGTCGAAAATTAGGGGATACAAGGCAGGGCGTTTTAGTTTTAATGTGAAAGGCGGTCGTTGCGAAAGCTGCGAAGGGGCTGGTCGCAAGAAGATTGAGATGGAGTTCTTGCCAGATGTCTTAGTGGAATGTGAGACTTGTAAAGGAAAGCGTTTTAATCGCGAGACATTAGAAGTTCGCTTCAAAGGAAAATCGATTTCGGATGTGTTGGATATGACGGTGGAGCAGGCTTTGGAATTCTTCGAAAACCAGCCACGCATATTCCGTCGCGTGCAGACTTTATCCGAAGTAGGTTTGGGATACATCACCTTAGGACAACACGCTACGACTCTTTCTGGAGGTGAAGCACAGCGCGTGAAGCTAGCGGAAGAATTATCGAAAAAAGATACGGGTAAAACACTTTATGTGTTAGATGAACCGACGACCGGATTACACTTCCAAGATGTCCGTTTACTTTTAGATGTTCTACAGAAATTAGTAGATAAGGGAAATACCGTCTTGATCATCGAACACAATATGGATGTGATCAAAGTGGCCGATTACCTGATCGATATGGGTCCAGAAGGAGGGAATGCGGGTGGTCAGTTGATCGCGAGCGGAACCCCGGAGCAGATTGCGAAAGAGAAAAATAGTCACACAGGACGCTTTTTGAAAAAGGAATTATCGTAGATTTTTTTTACATTTATGTAATTTCTACATCAACGATGAACTACCTGCCTCAACTACTATTTATCGCCCTCTTAGGGGGAATGGCGTATGTGATTTATCAGCGTTTCTCGCTTATTATTCAAACCATTCGTCTTGCCAGACCCGTTGAATTAAATGACCAGCCTTCGGAGCGAATTAAGCGCATGGCGCTGTTAGCTTTCGGTCAAAAAAAGATGTTCTCTAAGCCCATCGTCGGCTTCTTTCACTTCCTGATTTATATCGGTTTTGTGTTAATTAATATCGAGGTACTGGAGATAGTACTAGATGGAATTTTAGGAACCCATCGCTTGTTTGCTCCTTTCCTGGGCTCTTTTTACTCGGGTTTATTGAACTTTTTTGAAATCTTAGCAGCAGGTGTTTTCCTAGCCTGTGTCTTCTTTTTTCTGCGTCGTGGTGTGTTTCGCATCGGTCGTTTACAGCCCTCAAATCACCAAGAATTAGTCGGTTTTCCCGTAAAGGATGCCTACCAAATTTTACTGATCGAAGTCGTTTTAATGCTAGCCTTATGGACGATGAATGGGGCGGATGCCGTATTGCAAACGCGTGGTTTAGAGCATTACCATTCCGTGGGATCCTTTGTGATTTCGGGTTCATTGATGCCTCTTTTCGAGACATTTTCTACAAGTACTCTTTTGTTTTTAGAACGTGGCGCCTGGTGGTTTCACATCGCCGGAATTCTAGTCTTTGCCTTGTATGTGACGTATTCGAAACACCTGCATATTTTCTTTGCTTTCCCTTCCGCCTATTTCTCTAGTTTAGAAGCATCGGCGAAGATGTCTGCCATGCCTTCGGTGACACATGAAGTGAAGTTGATGTTAGGTCAGCCAGTAGAGGAGCAGGCGGCTAGTACCGCGAAGTTTGGAGCGAAAGATGTGATGGATCTGACCTGGAAGAATGCGCTTGATGCGTATTCGTGTACCGAATGTGGCCGATGTACGGAACAATGTCCGGCGAATCAAACGGGTCGAGCCCTTTCCCCTCGTAAAATCATGATGGATACCCGTGATCGTCTCGAGGAAGTGGGGGGTATTTTGAAAGCGAATAAGGGAGTTTTTGTGGAAGATGGGAAATCCTTGTTTGATCGAATCTCTGCAGAAGAGTTACGCGCTTGTACTTCTTGTCAGGCCTGCGTGGAGGCCTGTCCGATGGAGCTGGCGCCTTTGAGTATTATTTTAGAAATGCGTCGTTACCAAATCATGGAATTATCGGATGCACCTGGTGCGTGGAATGCCATGTTTGCAAACGTAGAAACAAACCAAAGTCCGTGGAAATTTAATCCGGCCGATCGTCTGAATTGGGCTAAAGAATAAGTATGAAAAAAATAGCATTGATTTTAGGGGTTTTGGTGGCACTCTACTTAGTAGGGCCTAAGCCAGACGCACCCGTATTAGCTGGTCAAGCAAGCTGGACTGATATTCCTGATTCAGCCCAAGCCTTGCCGGCCTATATTGCCTCGAAAGAGTCGAAAACGATATTGAAGCCAGGGAATGAGGCGCGCATTATTTGGGCAGATTCGACGCAGCCTAAAAAGACAAAAATCGTCTTCATGTACGTGCATGGGTTTTCTGCTTCTCCCATGGAAGGGGATCCTTTGCACCGGGAGGTGGCGAAGAAATTCGGTGCTAATCTTTTGTTAGCCCGCGTGGCAGGACATGGAGTGCCGGATTCTGATTCGACCTTCGCGAAGGTAACAGCAGATGACTATTACCAAAGCGTGGAGAACTACTATGCCATCGCGAAGAAATTAGGCGATGAGGTAGTAGTGTTGGGGACTTCTTTTGGGGGTGCGATGTCACTGGTGTTAGCCTCTAAGCATCCAGAGATAAAAGCCTTAATGCTATACGGACCTTGCATTGCTATTAAGGATCCGAATGCGACGCTATTGGATAATCCTTGGGGCTTGCAGATGGCTCACCTAATTACCGGTAGTGATTACCGGGATATTCCAGTGATGGCGAAAGGACATGCAGAGAATTGGAGCTTACATTATCGACTTGAAGGGGTGGTGGCTGTTCAAAATTTGTTGACACATGCGATGAACAAAGAGGTCTTTGAAAAGGTGAAAATCCCGGTTTTCTTAGGCTATTATTACAAAGATGAAGAACACCAAGATCAAGTGGTTTCGGTGGATGCGATGAAAGAGATGTTTGAACAAGTAGGCACGCCGGCTAGTTTGAAAAAGTCGGAGGCCTTTCCTAATTCGGGTAATCACGTAATTACCTCTAATTTATTAGGCAAGTTGACGGATGCACCGATTGCCTCGTCTGAAGCCTTTTTACGAAACGTTGTTAAACTTAACTAAGATGGGTCCTACGTTGATATTGTATGCCGTACCGTTTTTCCTTTTCACCGTCTTATTAGAGTCCTATATTGTCTATAAGATGCACCGCGATTATGTGGAGGCGAAGGATTCGATGACCTCAATCGGTCTGGGACTGGGTAATTTAGGGATCGGCTTTGTGACGAAGGCGATAACCTTTGGGGCCTCTTTTTATGTCTACAATAACTGGAAGCTGTTTGATTTAGGCCAAAGCTGGCCCGTATGGGTCTTCGCCTTCTTAGGGGAGGATTTAACTTATTATTGGGTGCATCGCATTTCTCACGTAGTTCGCTTTTATTGGGCGTCCCACATGGTACACCATTCGTCGCCTAAGTATAATTTAGCTGCAGCTCTGCGTCAGACGTGGACGGGAAATCTATCTGGAGGCTTTGTATTTTGGCTTTGGCTTCCATTCGTGGGAGTTCACCCTTTTATTGTGATGTTCTTTCAACAAACCAGTCTACTGTACCAGTATTGGATTCATACGGAATTAATTAATAAGATGCCGCGCTGGTTCGAATTTATTTTAAATACGCCGTCACATCACCGGGTGCACCATGGCACGGATCTAGATTATCTGGATACGAATTATGCGGGGGTGTTAATTATTTGGGACCGGATATTTGGTTCGTTTGTGTCGGAGAATCAACGTCCTCAATACGGTTTAACGAAGCAGATTGAAAGCTATAATCCGGCTAAAATTGCGTTTTATGAATGGGTGCAAATGATCAAAGATGTAGCTAAAGCAAAAAGTATTAAATCGGCATTGGGTTATGTTTTTGGTCCTCCGGGTTGGAGTGATGATGGAAGCCGATTAACCGTGACGCAAATGCGTGAGCAACAAAAGAGCTAATGGAAAAGATCAAAACGATGGCTGAATTCGCCGCAGCGGGGGAACAGCCAGCATTTCTTTTTTGGGTAGGATGTGCGGGGTCATTTGATGATCGCCACAAAAAAGTAACGCGTGCCTTTTCGGAGATCTTGCAAAAAGTGGGTATCTCTTTTGCGGTTTTAGGCACAGAAGAATCCTGCACCGGTGATCCAGCGAGAAGAGCAGGGAATGAGTTCTTGTTCCAAATGCAAGCGATGGCTAACATCGAGGTCCTAAACCTCTATGCAGTGAAGAAGATTGTGACGGCTTGCCCGCATTGTTTCAATACCTTAAAAAATGAATACCCAGGCTTAGGCGGAACTTATGAGGTGATTCACCATAGCCAGCTTTTGGCAGAATTAATCAGCGCCGGAAAAATAAAAGCCTCAGACGAAACGTCTTTAGAGCAAGTGGCCTACCATGATTCCTGCTACTTAGGTCGTGGAAATGGCGTCTACGAAGCACCTCGCGAAATCATTTCCGGATTAAAAAAGGAACTAATCGAGTTAAAAAGTTGTAGAACTAAAGGACTCTGCTGTGGAGCCGGAGGCGCTCAAGTTTTCAAAGAACCAGAAGCCGGGGGCGAAGACGTGCAGGTGAAGAGAGTAAAAGAAATGGTGGATTCTGGCGTCACAAAAGTTGCCTTAGCCTGCCCATTCTGCATGGTCATGGTCCAAGACGGCCTGAACAAAGTAGGCAAAGAAAAACACATCCAAGTAGTAGATTTAGCTGAACTCGTTCAGCAATCCATGTAAAATTATGTATTTACCCATAGATCAAATGCCCGATCATTCCCGCGTATGGGTATACCAGGCGAACCGACCTTTTTCAGCGTCGGAAACCCAAGCAATTGAAAACTACCTGACACCTGCTTTAACCCAATGGGCGGCACATGGAGCTGGTTTGAATGCCTCATTTGAAATTCGTTTTCAGCAAGTGATTGTGATCGCAGTAGACGAAACAATCAACGCTGCCTCCGGCTGTTCCATCGATGCCTCGACGCGCTGGTTTAAAGAGATGGGCGCTGCATTAGGAATCGATTTCTTCGACCGTAGCACAGCTATTGTGGAAGGCGATGAAGTTTCTTTATTGCCCTTAACGGCATTGAAGAATAGTCCATTATTGACCCCTTCGAAAGATGTGATTCCATTGCAAACCGAATCATTAGGGGCCTACCGCTCAGGTTGGTTACAAAGAGCGGATACGACGTGGTTAAAACGATATTTCGCATAAGATGGCAGAGGATCTAATTAAAATCGAGGGAACTCGTAAAGAGAAATACGAATCCCTTTATCCCCAAATACATTCTCTATTAGCGGGAGAAACAGATAAATACGCAAACCTAGCGAACATCGCTGCGGCGGTGCATGAAGTATTTGGTTTTTTCTGGGTAGGATTTTATCTGACAAAAGAAGATCAATTAGTCTTAGGCCCATTCCAAGGTCCTGTGGCATGTACCCGAATACCCTTTCACAAAGGCGTTTGCGGACATGCTTATACGACTCGGGAGACGGTTTTAGTTCCAGATGTGGAGGCTTTTCCGGGGCACATCGCCTGCGCGTCAGCCTCGAAATCGGAGATCGTTTTACCGGCCATCGTAAATGGCGAGGTTGTGCTTGTTTTTGATCTGGATTCAGATCAATTAGCGGACTTCTCTGAAGTGGATCAGGAAGGTCTCGAGAAAATTATCAAGTTGATTGAGGAGTCTTGGACTTCGTGGTCTTAAGCTAATTTAGCGATTACTGTTTCGCCTCCTACTGGTTTGTCATCGATATTCACACAGATTTCTGCATCTAATGGCAAGTAGATATCGATGCGACTACCGAATTTAATGAAGCCGAATTCCGTTCCTTGAACGACAGCATCCCCTTCTTTCGCATACCAGCAAATACGTTTCGCTAAAGCACCTGCAATCTGGCGGAATAATACTTCTGTACCGTTTTCATGCTTCACAACGTAAGTAGTGCGCTCGTTCTCTGTGCTTGATTTAGGGTGCCAAGCCACTAAGAATTTGCCTGGGTGGTATTTGAAATAAGAGACGATTCCAGATATAGGGTTGAAGTTTACATGTACGTTTATCGGTGACATGAAGATCGAAACCTGGCGACGTGGTCCGTTGAAATACTCAGTTTCTACGGTTTCTTCAATCACAACGACTTTCCCGTCCGCTGGGGCGATGATGTGCTTCGGGTTAATCTCCGTCACGCGCTTAGGGACGCGGAAAAATTGTAAGATGATTAAATAAAACAAAGAAGTGATGACCACGAAGGTCTCTCTTAGGTACACATTTTCAGGGAAGAAATACGCAACCAGGCCATTAATACCTAATACGATGAGTAATGAAGTCAATAATAGGGTCCGTCCTTCTCTATGTAATGTCATGCGTTGAATGCTAAATAACCTTGTTAATTTACAAAATTAGTTATTTTTGAGGACGCAACCACATCTAAATGCTAAAAAAAGCGATTCTGTTCCTCTTCTTGTTTACCCAAATCGCCTTCAGCGGCCTGGGACAGTATATTAAGTGGCAAGAAGAAAACGCCTCTAGTTTTTTGCGACTGAATGTAAATACTCATGAGATTTCGCGTTACCGTCCAGAACATGGCTGGAAGTTTATCGATACTTTACATACCATTGATGTTGATTTTTCGGATATCAATCCTACCTCGGAAGGAATTAAGGAATTTCAGATAAATAAGGGCGCTACCTATTATTTGACAATTCATTGTACCGGGCAGGTTTATGAATTAAATAAGTCTACCTGGACATTGAAACGCTTAGACCAAACTTTTTTCCGTGGCGCTAATTGCAAGAACAATGTATTTATGCGCGGGGATGATTTATTTTCTTTTGGAGGCTATGGGTTTTACCGAACGACAAATATATTGACCAAATACGATTTTATTGGACGAGAATGGTTATCCATCGGGGTGGATGGCGATGTCCCGGCGTCCATTTTTGATGGATTATCTGGTTATTCTGTTAAAAAAGATCGATTTTATGTGCTGAGTACAGTGACGATAAATGACACGGAGAAGAAGAATGCCTTTAATCGGGATTTGGGTATGTATGAATATGATTTCTTTAATCAAAAATTCACGCGCTTAGGTGAGATCAAGTTGCAAGCGGTTCGCGATTTTCTGACGACTAAAGCTATGAAACATTACCTTTTTACCGGGAGGTATTTTATCATACCTGACAAACCAAATGAGGAATTTGGCTATGATACGATGCTTTTGATTGATGTGGAGGATGATTTCAAAGTCTACCAATGGACAAATCCACACAGGATTTATTTGAATTCACATGGAGGTGATGAAATTGAAAATTACATGCATGTGAAAGGAGATAGTATTTTGTGGGCAAGCCCAATTGAGCGAAAATTGAATAACGAAATGGCATTCTCCCACTTGTTATTAAGTCAAGTGTTGCGTGAGTCTTCCTTTTTAGGGATGTTGGATGAAAGTCCTTGGTATGAAAAGTTTTCCATTGTTTTGATTTCACTCGTTTCCTTGCTGTTCTTGATGTTAGGTATACAATTCTATCGCCGATATCAACGAAGTAAATTAAAAAAATCGATTCGATTTATGCTGGGGGCAAACGAACGCTTATTCTTAGACTTTTTGATATTGAATTACGAGCAGGGCTTTGTGAATGGTCATCAGATTATTGCCTTTTTTGGCAAACACAAAAGTTCTCCAGAATCCCAACGCCAGTTTAGAGCTAAGTTAATCGAGAATTTCACTAAAATGCTGGGCTTGATTTTTGTAGACCAAGAGATCTTAGATATTCAATTAGATGAGCAGGATCAGCGGATGTTTACCTACCGCCTTCAGCCGGAAGCCTATAAAAAACTGAAAGGGCTTTAGTCCTTAAAGATGATGATGGGATCGGTTTCTACCGTATTGCTCTGGTGAAAAGCATTATCCCGGATGAAAATCTTAAACTTCAAGGTATCATTCTTCGCTGTAAATTGGGGACTATATCCTTTATAAAAGGCGTATACGAATTGCGTAGAATAATCAATGCTGCCTTCGATCGGGCCTGATTTCTGATTCGGTTTAAAGTTAAAATTCATTAATCCCCCTAAAGCTGGTGTAAAGGTAATGGGAACAAACACCCCGTTTTTTTGTAATAAAACGGCTACCTCGAAATTGCGAAAATCCTTGTATTTAATATCCGATTTCAATTGCAATTCAGTCAAGCCCAAGTCCCCTTCTGCATCCTGAAAATTGATGCTCATCACAACAGAGTCTATCTTAGTAGTGCCCCCAAATCCATCATTACTCGATTTCGTAATCTTTTGAATAGACTTAAATGCAATGGATGGCGTTGAGCTGAATGTGGGCTCTTGTACGCAGGCTCCCAGTCCAACGATTAATACTAAAAATAAGCCAGCTAATTTCCGCATGGAATCCTTTCAAAATTTCAACAGTAAAGTTAATGATTTGCGTTAATTTTGTGCTACATCAGTTAAAATCAAATGGATCTAGCGATCAATAGCGAAAGAACAAAACTTAAAAACCGGGTTCTGCAGATGCAGGAATCGGATTTTGAAGCGCTGGCAATCGCTATTTTTCGGTTTCAGGCGGCTCATAATCCACTTTATCAGCAATACATCCAGCTTTCAGGTGTTTCTCCAGAGAAAATAACACATTGGACGGAGGTGCCTTTTTTACCTATCGAACTTTTTAAAAATCATCAGGTATTAACGGGGTCTGAGCCTGTTTTATTTTCATTTGAAAGTTCCGGAACGACGGGTCAAATTCCTTCAAAACACCCCGTTTGTGATCCAGGGTTCTACCAAAAAATTTCAAAGATTGCCTTCGAACGGGAATATGGGCCACTGAGCGATTACCATATTTTCGCTTTGCTCCCTTCTTATTTGGAGCGTTCGACTTCTTCCCTAGTCTTCATGATGGATCATTTCATCAAGGAATCTAAGTCGGAATTATCGGGTTTTTATCTGAATCAATACGATTCTCTTGTTGATGCTTTGCGTCTAGCTTTAGCTACGGACAAGAAGGTTTGGTTGATGGGCGTGACCTTTGGTTTATTGGATTTAGTGGATTCGGGGATTGATTTATCCTTTATGAAAGAGCACAAGGATCGATTAATCGTAATGGAAACGGGTGGTATGAAGGGGCGTCGCGAAGAGTGGATTCGGGATAAGGTGCATGCCTATCTACAAGAAAAAATGGGGCTAGATTCCATCGCCTCAGAATACGGAATGACTGAATTGTTTTCGCAAGGCTATGCGAAATCGCAGGGAATATTTACACCGGCCTATACGATGCGTGTTTGTTTGCGGGAGGTGAGTGATCCGTTTGCTTTGGTGACTCAAGCACATAAAACCGGTGGTATTAAGATCGCAGATTTAGGCAATATAGACTCCTGTGCGTTTATCGAAACACGGGATTTAGGTTCGCTGGAAGAAGATGGGGTGCGATTTAAAGTACTAGGCCGTTTCGATAATTCTGAAATGCGCGGCTGTAGCCTGATGGTTTCAGGGATGGGGAACTAGCCACGAAGATCCGTCCTCATAAAATTCATTTTTCCAAATAGGCACTTCCTTTTTCAAGGTATCAATCAACCATTCGCAGGCCTTGAAAGCCTCAGCCCGGTGTACCGAAGTAACACCAATTAACACCGCAATGTCTCCGATTTCCAAAGGCCCGGTTCTATGAACGAGCGCAATCCGTTCAACCGGCCATTGCGAAGCAGCCTGCTCACACAATAATTCGATTTGCTTCAAAGCCATGGGAGGGTAGGCTTCCATGGTTAAGGTCTTGACGTTTTTTCCTTGATTCTTATTTCGGATGGTTCCGATAAAAAGACAAATGCCGCCAGCCACCGGATCCTGCAGGAAACGGTAATAGGGGTCGATCGAGATTGCCTCGGCCGCTAAGTCTATTTTATGAATCATTTTCTGCTGTAGGTCAAATAGCTGTATTGATACGCATTTTTCTCATCCGTCACGCCGCGTTCTTTTTCAATTACCTCCCATTCGGAAGACGGGATTTCTGGGAAGAAGGCATCACCCTCGAAAATATCATGTAATTGAGTGACTAAAATTTGGTCTGCAACCGCTAGAGATAGGGCATAAATTTCTGCTCCACCTACGATAAAAATATCCTCACGACTAAGTGATTTAGCTTTTAAAATAGCTTCCTCCATAGATGTGGTGCAGATGACGCCTTCGATTTGTAAGCCGGGTGTGCGGGAAATGACAATCGTGGTGCGATTAGGAAGCGGCTTGCCGATGGAATCGTAGGTCTTTCTTCCCATAATGATCACGTGACCCGTCGTTAAGGCCTTGAATCTTTTCAGATCCGCTGGCAAATGCCAAATCAGTTCATTGTTTTTTCCAATGACCCTGTTTTCATCAAAAGCTACGAGTATTTTTATCACGATTTCTACAATTTGTTGTCAAAAATAAGGGAAATTTTGGGTTCTGCCTCACCTGCGCAAAAGTCTATTTTTTATTTTGGAAATCGACCCTAAAACGCTAACTTTGCACAATTTTGGAGCTTAACCAAGCAACCCAAAAAATACATATCCTTTCAGAATTTAATTTATACCCCCTGTGCCTAAAGATTCCTCGATTAAATCCGTCCTGATTATTGGTTCTGGTCCTATTGTGATCGGTCAAGCTTGTGAATTTGATTATTCCGGTTCCCAAGCCGCTCGTTCCTTACGGGAAGAAGGCATCGAGGTGATCTTGATTAACTCCAATCCGGCGACAATCATGACGGATCCGATGAATGCGGATCATGTTTACTTGAAGCCATTAGAAAAAGCGTCGATCATCCATATTTTGGAAAATCACAAGGTGGATGCCGTTTTACCTACTATGGGAGGTCAAACTGCCTTGAACTTAGCGATTGATTGTGATGCGGCGGGCATTTGGGCTAAATACGGTGTGCGCATCATTGGGGTAGATATTAAAGCCATCGAAACGACAGAGGATCGCGAGAAATTCCGTTTGAAGATGTTAGAAATAGGGGTAGGCGTTTGTAAAGGACGTACCGCTCGTTCTTTTCTGGAAGGAAAAGAGATTGCACAGGAAACGGGTTTCCCATTAGTGATCCGCCCATCGTTTACTTTAGGTGGAACAGGTGGAGGTTTCGTGCATGATCCTAAAGATTTTGATGCCGCCTTGAACAAAGGATTACACGCATCACCTACTCACGAGGTTTTAGTCGAGCAATCCATCATGGGTTGGCAAGAATACGAATTAGAATTATTACGCGATAATTTAGGGAACGTGATTATCATCTGTTCGATCGAAAACTTCGATCCGATGGGTATTCACACGGGTGATTCGATCACAGTAGCGCCTGCGATGACGCTTCCGGATACGATTTACCAACGCATGCGTGACATGGCCATCAACATGATGAACGCCATCGGTCAGTTTGCGGGTGGATGTAATGTTCAGTTCTCATTGAATCCGGAGACGGATGAAATTATTGCGATTGAAATTAACCCACGGGTATCTCGCTCTTCGGCTTTGGCCTCTAAAGCAACTGGATATCCGATTGCGAAGATCGCTGCGAAAATGGCGATCGGTTATAATTTAGATGAATTAACGAATGCGATCACGGGAACAACGTCTGCTTATTTCGAGCCGGCTTTAGACTACGTGATTGTGAAGGTGCCACGTTGGAATTTTGATAAGTTCAAAGGCGCAGATCGTACCTTAGGATTACAGATGAAATCGGTGGGTGAGACCATGGGTATCGGACGTAATTTCCAAGAAGCCTTACAAAAAGCCTGTCAATCTCTTGAGATCAAGCGAAATGGTATGGGTGCGGACGGCAAGGAATTGCGCGATCAGGAGGCGATTATGCACTCATTAGCGAATCCATCTTGGAACCGTTTATTTCATATCTACGACGCCTTCAAAATGGGCATTTCGTTCAAAACGATCCAACAATTAACGAAGATCAACAAATGGTTCTTGAACCAAATTGAGGATTTAGTGCGCGTGGAGAAGGAAATGGAGAAGTACTCAATCCAAAATATTCCAACGATTCTATTGGAAGAAGCGAAGCACAAAGGTTTTGCCGATCGCCAAATCGCTCATACCCTTCGTTGCCTTGAGTCAGAAGTGTATGATAAGCGTAACGCGGTAGGCATTAAGCGTATCTACAAATGTGTGGATACCTGTGCAGCGGAATTTGAGGCGAAGACACCGTATTATTATTCGACTTTTGGACAAGAAGGCGCATCAGCCGTTCTTGATAACGAATCAGTTTCATCGACTCGTAAAAAAGTAGTCGTTTTAGGTTCTGGTCCTAACCGCATCGGTCAAGGTATCGAGTTCGATTACTCTTGTGTTCACGGCGTATTAGCGGCGAAGGAAGCAGGATACGAGACGATCATGATTAACTCGAATCCGGAGACCGTTTCAACGGACTTCGATATCGCAGACAAATTATACTTTGAGCCAGTATTCTGGGAGCACGTGTATGACATCATTCAGCACGAAAAACCAGAAGGCGTTATCGTTCAATTAGGTGGCCAAACAGCCCTTAAATTAGCTGAGAAATTATCGAAATACGGTATCAAAATTCTAGGTACTTCCTTCGAAGCCCTAGATTTAGCAGAAGACCGCGGTGCCTTCTCTAGCTTATTGAAAGACTTAGATATTCCTTACCCTAAGTTTGGGGTATGTGAAGATGCGGACAATGCCGTAGGTTTAGGACGTGAATTAGGGTATCCTTTATTAGTTCGTCCATCTTATGTTTTAGGAGGTCAATCGATGAAAATCGTGATCAACGAGCAAGAATTAGAGCAACACGTAGTGGATATCTTACGCGATATTCCAGGTAATAAAATCTTATTAGATCACTTCTTGGAGAACGCGATCGAAGCAGAAGCAGATGCGATTTGCGATGGCGAGGACGTGTATATCATCGGTGTAATGGAGCACATTGAGCCGGCGGGTATTCACTCCGGTGATTCTCACTCGGTATTGCCTCCATTCGATTTATCGGAGAAGGTGATCAAGCAAATCGAAGATCATACGCGTAAAATTGCGGTGGCTTTGAAGACCAAAGGTCTATTAAACATCCAATTCGCCGTGAAAGACGAAGTGGTATACATCATCGAAGCGAATCCACGTGCCTCTCGTACCGTTCCATTCATTTGCAAGGCTTACCAAGAGCCATATGTGAACTACGCGACGAAGGTGATGTTAGGAGATAAGAAAGTAAAGGATTTCAACTTCAAGCCAGTGAAGAAAGGATATGCGATTAAAATTCCGGTATTCTCTTTCTCTAAATTCCCGAATGTAAACATGGAATTAGGGCCAGAAATGAAGTCGACGGGTGAGGCGATCTATTTCATCGATGATTTGAAAGACGATTTCTTCCGCAAAGTATACGGAGAAAGAAACTTATATCTAAGTAGATAAGATGCTTAAACTACTAGCCTTAGGATTAGTATTGTATTATGTCGTATTCCCTTTGTTGCGCTTTTTGCTGAAGGGATACGTCATAACGCAGGTGCATAAAAAGATGTCTGAACAAGACATTCGTTCGAAACAAGCTGCCTCGAAGTCCCGAAAAGAAGGAACTATTGATGTGGATTACGTTCCGCCTAAGTCGAAAGCGAAGACGGATGATATCGGGGGAGATTATGTTCCCTACGAAGAAATTAAGGATTAACGAGCGACTCGATCACTTTTGGGAAGTCTCGGTGCTCTAATACCTGCCCTTTTTTAGCGACATCTTCTGGCGTATCGGTAGGTAATACTTCGAAAGAACTTTGGAAGATGGTAGCACCTTCATCATAATGCTCGTTCACATAGTGAATGGTGATCCCCGATTCCTTCTCTCCAGCCGCCACCACTGCTTCATGTACAAAATGACCGTACATGCCTTTGCCACCAAATTTAGGCAATAAAGCGGGGTGGATATTCACAATACGTTGTGGGAATGCCTTCACAAAATCGGCAGGAATTAACCACAAGAAGCCGGCTAAAATGATCCAATCTGTTCGTAAGGATTGAACTTCTTTCAACACCGTTCCGTTCTTATAAGATTCTCTGTCAAAAACCCGGCAAGGTACGCCTAGTCGTTCTGCGCGCTGAATGATGCCGGCGGAGGGGTTATTGCAATAGATGTGGGTGATTTGAACTTGGTCGGAACCTTTGAAATGTTCGATAATTTTTTCGGCATTAGAACCCGAACCAGAAGCAAATAAGACGAGATTTTTCAAAGGTTATCAGTTGTTTAATACAAATTTACATTCTTTCAGCTAAATTTAGCGTATGAAAATAGGGATCGTTTGTTATCCAACGTATGGCGGAAGTGGTGTGGTGGCGACAGAATTAGGTAAGGCTTTGGCCTTAGCGGGTCATCAGGTGCACTTTATCACGTATACGCAACCCCCGCGTCTGGATATTTTTTCTGAAAATATCTTCTACCACGAAGTTTCGGTGGCGTCCTATCCTTTATTTGAATACCTACCTTATGAGTCGGCTTTAGCCAGTAAGATGGTGGATGTGACGATGAATGAGAAGTTGGATTTAATCCACGTGCATTATGCGATTCCACACGCTTCGGCGGCTTATTTAGCCAAGCAGATTTTGAAATACAAAGGCATTCACGTACCCGTTATTACGACCTTGCACGGTACGGATATTACCTTAGTAGGTCGCGACCCTTCTTTCGAGCCGGTGGTTACTTTCTCGATTAATGAGTCTGATGGGGTGACGGCGGTGTCAGAGAGTTTGAAAAACGATACCTACGATGAATTTGAGATCTTAAGTAATATCGAAGTTATTCCGAATTTCATTGATCTTCATCGGTTCCAAAAACGTCCGCACGAACACTTTAAAAAATCCCTTTGTCCTAACGGTGAGAAGCTGTTAATGCACACCTCGAACTTCCGAAAAGTGAAGCGTATCGAGGATATCGTGAAGGTATTTGCGCTCGTTCGTAAACAAATTCCTGCGAAATTAGTGTTAATAGGCGATGGTCCGGAGCGTTCAGGCATCGAGGCTTTGTGCCGCGAACTCGAGGTGCAATGTGATGTGCGTTTCCTAGGAAAGATGGATGGAATCGAGGAGGCCCTTTCACTAGCGGATCTATTCTTGTTGACTTCCGAAAAAGAGAGTTTCGGATTAGCCGCTTTAGAGGCAATGGCCTGCGAAGTTCCTGTGATTTCGTCGAATGCCGGAGGCATTCCAGAGGTAAATATTCATGGTGTCACCGGTTTCGTGAGTGAGATTGGGGATGTAAAAGATATGGCTGCGAATGCCATCAAAGTACTTTCAGATCCTGAATTGCATGAAAAAATGAAGGCGAATTCCTTAGCGCGTGCACAAGAATTTGATATTGTAAAGATCCTCCCTCTGTACGAAAAGTACTACGAGCGCATCACATCTAAAAGCTGGAAATTCCCTAAGCAAAACGATTAACGTTGCTGGTATCTGTGCAGGAGTCTACTAATTCCAGCATCGTTTTGCGGGATAAAGGATCTTGGAAGTCTGGCGCAATCTCCGCTAAAGGAGTCAAGATAAATTTACGCTCCGCAATCCGCGGATGAGGAACAGCTAAATCTGTTTCTGCAATCACTACATCACTGTAATAAAGTATGTCAAGATCGAGTGTTCGTGGTCCCCAGCGCTCTTTTCGTTCTCTGCCAAATTCCTTTTCAATCGCTAGCATTTCAGTCAAACAGGCTTGAGGAGTAAGGGATGTACTCACTAAAATAACCTGATTTAGAAAGTCTGCTTGTGGGATGGGACCCCAGGCTTCGGTTTGGTAAATGGAAGAGTAAACGGCTATTTTTCCTATTTTTTTTTCAATAAGCGGGTAGGCACCCTCGAATATTTCCCGGGTATTTCCTAGATTGCCGCCTAAAGAGAGGAAGAGCTGATTGATCATCTCTTAAAATTACTAATTTCTGCGCTATGCACCCGAATTATTCTGTGGAGGATTTAGAACCCGGCATGCTTTTGTTAGCCGAACCCTTCTTAGAGGACCCGTCGTTTCATCGGTCAGTGATTTTGCTGTGCGAGCACACGACGGCGCATTCTTTTGGCTTAGTGTTGAATAATAAACAGGAAATTGTCTTTGATTCTTTCGTGGATGAGAAGGTGCTGGAGGATGTTCCTTTGTATTCTGGCGGGCCAGTGGACCCTACGATTATGCAGTTTGTACACCGTAGACCTGATTTAATTCCGGATGGGGTGCTGATTGGGCCAGGGATTTATTGGTCTGGGAGCTTCGAAGTAGCGATTGATAAGGTCGTGGCGGGGGAGATTGGTTTTGATGAAATCAAATTTTTTATTGGCTATTCGGGCTGGGGAGCGGGGCAATTAGAGCGCGAGGTGCGTTCGAATGCGTGGATTTTGCATCCGGGGAATGATAAATTAGTTTTTGATGAAGCCCATGAGTCGTTGTGGCGGAAGATTATGTATGCCAAAGGCGGGGATTTCAGAATTCTCTCCACCTATCCCGACGATCCTAATTTAAACTAGGATATTCTAGCCCAGTTCGTGGTGTCTTTGCGTTGGGAGCGGACTTGTTCACGGATCATTTGGTAGCCTGGCTTCTCTAGGTTAGGGTCTTCTTCCAAGATTCTTTGTGCTGTTTCTCTAGCTACTTTTAATATTTCTCCGTCTTTCGAAAGATCAGCGATCATGAGGTCGATGGCGCCACTTTGGCGAGTGCCGGAAATATCTCCCGGACCACGTAATTGTAAATCCACTTCAGCGATCTCGAAACCATTATTCGTTTTCACCATCGTATCGATGCGCTTCTTCGTATCTGCGGATATTTTATAGCCCGTCATCAAGATGCAATAACTCTGTTCTGCACCCCGACCTACGCGACCTCTTAGCTGGTGTAGTTGGGATAACCCGAAACGTTCCGCGCTTTCAATGATCATAATGGAGGCATTCGGAACGTTTACGCCTACTTCGATGACCGTGGTGGCTACCATGATCTTGGTTTCGTTTTTCACGAAACGAGCCATTTCAAAATCCTTATCCGCCGGCTTCATCTTTCCATGCAAGATGCCCAATGGCACCTCCGGGAAGGCTCTCGAAATACTTTCATAACCATCCATCAGGTCTTTGAAGTCCATTTTCTCTGATTCCTCAATCAACGGATAGACAATATAGATCTGGCGACCTTTGCTTAACTCGTTTTGGATGAAACCAAAAACCTGCAAGCGGTGGCTATCATAGCGATGTGTGGTCTGAATAGGCTTGCGACCCACGGGTAATTCGTTAATTATCGAAATATCTAAATCTCCATATAACGTCATCGCTAATGTCCGGGGAATCGGCGTCGCCGTCATCACCAATATGTGCGGATGAAACTCCTTATTCTTATCCCAGAGCTTCGCTCGTTGGGCCACCCCGAAGCGGTGTTGCTCATCAATGATGCACATGCCTAGATTCTTGAATTGAACAGCATCCTCGAATAAAGCATGTGTGCCTACTAAAATCTGTAATTTCCCAGACTGCAAATCCTCGTGCAGCCCCACGCGATCCTTCTTCTTCACAGATCCCGTCAGCTTCGCAATTGTCAAGCCCAATAAGTCTGCGAATTTCTTCAGACCTTGGTAGTGCTGATCGGCTAAAATCTCCGTGGGTGCCATCAAACAGGCCTGAGTCCCGTTATCAATCGCCAACAGCATCGAAATAAACGCCACTATCGTCTTTCCTGAACCCACATCTCCCTGCAATAAACGGTTCATCTGTTGCCCCGATCGCATATCAGCGAAAATCTCCCGAATTACCTGCTTCTGCGCATTCGTTAATTCGAAGGGCATGTGCTCTTGGTAGAACTTGGTTAAGAGGGCGGCGGAAGAAAAAACTTGACCAGGGAAAGCCACTTTGCGAATCAAGTTTTGCTTAATCAGGCGCAGTTGATTGTAAAAAAGTTCTTCGAATTTGAGTCGCCGTCTGGCTTGGTGAAGCCAGTTTTCGCTTTGGGGTAAATGAATATGGTACAGCGCCTCTTGCTTCGAGATCAGTTTAAACTGGGAAGTAACTTCCGATGGGAGGGTCTCTCGAATGTAAGGAAACGCGATTTCTAATAGGTTTTTCTGCAGCGTTGCGATGGCTTTACTATCGATGTATTTCTTCCGCAGTTTCTCGGTTAAGGGATAGACAGGCTGGAAATATTTTCCTGTTGCTTGTTCGCCTTTGTAGACCTCCATTTCTGGATGCGTCATCTGCAGCTGTCCATTGAAGCTGGTAGGTTTACCGTAAAAGAGGTAGTCGACTCCGGTGTTTAAGGACTTTTCTAGCCATTTTACCCCTTGAAACCAAACGATTTCAATACAGCCTGAGGCATCGCATACTTGTGCGACGATGCGCTGGCGGTGCCCTGCGCCTATTTTTTCTTTGAAACGTATCCGACCAATGAATTGTGCATGGTCCATATCATCTGTGATCGAGGCGATGGGATGAACGATGGTGCGGTCTTCGTAGCGGAAGGGAAAGTACTGAATTAAGTCGCCGTAAGTGAACATCCCCAGTTCCGTCTGCAATAGCGTCAGCTTCGCGGGGGTCATCCCACGGAGTTTGGCTAAATCAGTATCGAAAAAAGCTACGAGCGACATAGACGAAAAATTTTGTGAATTTAGGTATATTTACAGAACGATTGCGAAAATAACCCCAAACATGAAGAGTTTTTTAGACCAAGAATTTGAATCCGATGGCTTTGTGCTGAGCAATGTCGAGGATTTATTGAATTGGGCGAGGGCTAGCTCGCTTTGGCCGATGAGTTTTGGGTTAGCGTGTTGCGCGATCGAAATGATGCAGGCTTTTGCGTCAGGTTATGATTTAGATCGTTTTGGGGTGTTTCCTCGGCCTTCCCCGCGTCAATCCGACGTGATGATTGTGGCCGGAACCGTGACCTTTAAGATGGCGGATCGCATCCGTCGTCTCTATGAGCAAATGCCAGAGCCTCGTTACGTGATTTCGATGGGTTCTTGTGCTAATTGCGGGGGGCCTTATTGGGAGCACGGTTACCATGTGGTGAAAGGCGTGGATCGCATTATTCCTGTGGACGTGTATGTTCCAGGTTGTCCACCGCGTCCAGAGGCCCTTTTAGGTGGCATTATAAAATTACAAGAGAAGATTAATCAGGAGAGTCTAGTTGCGCCTAAACGCATTCTAGCCGCCATAAATAAATAAGATGGATGTAGCATCAATCAAAGATTTAGTTCAAACGCAATTCCAATTCGAGGCCGAATGGGAAGAGGAAATGGGGCGTTTGACCCTGCCAGCCGACCTTATTTTGCCGGTTTGCGATTTTCTTTGGAAAAATCCGTCTACCTATTTTGATTCCCTTTCCTGTCTGACGGCCATCGATCAGGGTCCAGAAGCAGGGAAAATGGAAGTCATTTATACCCTCTATTCTATCCCCAATCATGTGACTTTGCATTTGCGCGTGATGTTAGATCGAGCGAAGCCATCGGTAGCCTCCGTTTCATCTGTCTGGAGAACAGCGGATTGGCATGAGCGCGAAGCATTTGATTTTTATGGAATTCAGTTCGAAGGTCATCCCGATTTACGCAGAATATTGCTTCCTGAAGATTGGGAGGGACATCCTTTGCGAAAAGATTACGTGGAGCAAACGAAATACCACGGTATTCAAGTGAAATATTGATGAAAATAGCCGGATTTACCTTTATTCGAAATGCGGTGAAGAACGATTATGCCATCGTAGAAGCCATCACGTCCATTTTACCTATCTGCGACGAATTTGTGGTGGCGGTGGGCGCATCAGAAGATGAGACTTTGGCCTTAATTCAAGGCATTCCCTCGGATAAAATCAAGATTGTGGAGACGGTTTGGGATGATACGAAACGCGAAGGTGGTGCCACTTTTGCCCTCGAAACGGACAAAGCCTTACAAGCCATCTCAAAAGACATCGACTGGGCTTTCTATATTCAAGGTGACGAATGTGTGCACGAGGCGGATTTGCCTATTGTTAAGGCTGCCATGGAGGCGAATTTAAGGGATAAAAACGTGGAAGGTTTGCTCTTTCATTATCGCCATTTCTATGGATCGTACCAGCATGTAGCGATTTCGAGACGCTGGTATCGAAGAGAAATTCGGGTGGTGAAAATGCACCCGGGTGTTCATTCTTATAAGGATGCGCAAGGCTTCAGAAAGGACGGCAACAAGATGAAAGTGAAGCTGATTCCGGCTTATATTAACCATTATGGCTGGGTAAAACCGCCCGAAGGCCTGAATAACAAGGTGCGTAATTTTACGCAATTCTACCACGACGATGCTTGGTTAGCCGAAAACGTGCCCGCAGATTACCAGTTTGATTATGGCAATGCGGAGCGACTTTTCCGTTTTGAGGGGACACATCCTTCCGTGATGGCAGATCGCGTTGCCCGATCGAACTGGCCATTTTATTTCGATCCAGTTGAACTAGAGAAGAAAATGAGCCTGCGTCGTAAAATCTTACAGAAAATCGAGGACCTCACCGGATACCGCGTAGGGGAATATAAAAACTACCGCCTGCTGTAATGGAAGAGTCGATTCAATTTTTCCCTGCTGCGAAGGCGCCTCAAAAGCCTTATTTCTCCATCCTCATCCCAAGTTGGAACAACCTGGCCTACTTACAATTGTGTGTAGAGGCAATCCGAAAGCATTCAACAACCGCTTATGAAATCATTCTGCATCTAAATGAAGCGAAGGATGGTTCGAAAGAATGGGTGGAATCACAGGAAGATATTGCTTTTTCTTACAGCCCTATCAACGTGGGCGTTTGCTATGCGATGAATGCGATGGTGAAGCTAGCGCGTGCGGATTATTTCTTGTATTTGAATGACGATATGTACGTGTTGCCTAATTGGGACGGGTTTTTACAGGAAGAAATTCAACGCATCGGACACACAGAATTCTTTTTATCAGCTACAGCGATCGAGCCTAAAGCCCAAAGCGCTTGTTCAATCCAGGCCGATTTCGGCCGGTCAATTGCTACTTTCGAAGAGGCGAGATTACTAGAAACCTATGATTCTTTGCCTTTCCAGGATTGGCAGGGAGCAACGTGGCCACCTAATGTGGTGCACCGTTCTTTGTGGGATAAAGTGGGAGGTTATTCGAATGAATTCACCCCGGGGATGTATTCTGATCCCGATTTTTCGATGAAATGCTGGCAAGTAGGAGTTCGATTATTCAAGGGGATTTCACGGAGTAGAGTGTATCATTTTGGGTCGATTTCCGTGAAACGCGTGAAGCAAAACAAAGGATATTACCAGTTTATCCGCAAATGGGGGATGACTTCGTCAACCTTATCGAAATACTATTTAAGAAGAGGCGACCATTTCGATGGTCCCTTAGAACAACGTCCGATTCCGGTGACGGTTCAGTTGAAAAATCTGTATTATCGCCTGAGTCTTCCGTTTAGAAAATAGCTTTTAGTAAATTGAAATTAGAAGCTTGAAGCTGTAAAAGAAGCTACCTAAATCAGATTTTCCCTTGTAGGCCAGCATTGCTCGGTGGTGTTTTGCGACGCTTAGGAATCTTTTTACCCGTGCCGCGAGGCTTTTGGAAGCAAAATCCTGAGCTAATTCCTGCAAAATTTCTCGGTAGGCGCCTTCAGGACAACGTTCTGCGAGCAGATTGAGCCTTTTTACAATCCGCGCATTCCGTTCCTCCCGCGTGTTATAATTTTTCTTTCCTTTACTTAAATCTGCCCCCATCGTGTTTGAACTGTGTTGGCGGTAATTCACTAAAGTCGCAGGGAAATAGCTGACGCCATCGAGGGAAGCGGCTGCAAATCCTAGGATATAATCGTGTCCGACATAATCCGGGAAAGGTAAGGCGACGTCGATGATTTCGCGCTTGAAAAGCATGGCGTGTCCCATGGCTTTAGTCCCAAAAACATAGTGCAACGCACTCGGATAATCACCTAACTGATTTCGATCGGAGAATTTTCCGGTAACAGCGCCGGTCGCATCTGTTAACGCAGAATCCGCATAAATCATGGAATTCCGACCGATGGCAGCGGCCAACAAACTTATTTTATTCGGCATCCACACGTCGTCCTGATCGGATAAAGCGATTAATTCCCCCTTTGCTTCCCGAATACCTCGTTCAAAAGTGGCTAACAGGCCTTGATTAACTGGATTTTCTACCACACGAATGCGCTCATCTTGCGAGGCGTACTGTTGCAAAATCGCCTGACTCCCGTCTGAAGAAGCGTCGTCCACAAAAATAAATTCCAACGACGGATAGCTCTGCGCGAGCAAACTGTCCACCTGTTCCCGGAGGTATTTTTCCCCGTTAAAGGTGGCCATCACAATGGAAATTAAGGGTGACATTCGGAGTTGTTTCTGAAAATTGTCGTAATTTGACCAAAATTTTGATAAAAAGCCGCATTGAAAACATATTTTCGCTTATTAAGCTATGCCGTTTCGATCCGTAAGTATGTGTTTCCATACTTTGGGTTTTCCTTGCTAGCGAGTTTGTTTGGCATCTTAAATTTTACCTTGCTGATACCCTTGTTGAACGTTTTGTTCAATCAATCAGCTCCGGAAAACATTCAGATTTACCGGGTGTTGCCGGCTTTTTCACTAACGCCTTCGTATTTCTCGTTCTTGTTTAATCACTATTTCTATGGTGCGCTGGAGAATTTTGGACGAATCGGAGCGCTGAAATATGCCTGTGGGGCCATTATGGTTTCCGTGATCTTGTCGAATTTCTTCCGTTATTTTTCCCAAAGAGTCTTAAAAACCGTCGAAGCCGATACCATCGCCTCCTTACGCCAAGCCGTATTTGAGCGAGCTATCCGCTTGGATTTAAGCTATTTCTCTGAGCAAAAGAAAGGGAACTTAATGTCTCGTTTAACGACGGATGTGCAGGAGGTCGAAAACAGTATTGGTCGCGCATTCACAGCGACCTTTAAGGAAATTTTCACACTGATTTTATTCTTCATTTTCTTGGCGAGTATGTCTGTCAAGTTGACGTTGTTTTCGTTGATCATTTTGCCTCTTTCTGGCTCTGTGATTGCTACGATTACGAGACGTTTACGCCGCGCCGCAGGAGAAGTGCAACAGCATTTGAGTGGAATAATCAGTTTGTTGGATGAGACCTTTGGAGCCATGCGCGTGGTGAAGGCTTTCAGAGCGGAGAAGATGATGGATGCGCGTTTCCAGGCGGGAAATGATCGCTATCGGAATTCTCTTTTAAAGATGGTTTTTCGCCAAGAATTAACATCCCCCACCTCCGAAAGTTTAGGGGTTTTAGTGGTGACTGGGATCTTATTGTATGGAGGTAGTCTGGTCATTAGTGGCGAGGGAGAATTAAGTGCATCGACCTTTATCGCCTTTATTGCGACTTTTTCGCAGGTCATGCGTCCCGCGAAAGCGATTGCGGATGCCTTTAGTGGGATTCAGCGGGGGGTGGCTTCGGCGGACCGCATTATCGAAATTCTAGATACTGAATCTGAAATTGTTGCCGAGGAGCCGATCCAGCAGGTGAAGGAATTTACTGATAAAATCAGTTTCGAGGCGGTTGGATTTGAATATGTAAAGGGTCGTTCGGTGCTTAAGGAAGTGAGTTTTGATATCCCCAAAGGAAAAACAATTGCCCTCGTGGGTGCTTCTGGTGGGGGGAAATCGACTTTGGCGGATCTTTTGCCACGTTTCTACGATCCATTGAAAGGGAAGATAACACTCGATGGGGTGAACTTGAAAAACATTCCTTTGGACGATTTAAGGGGCTTAATGGGCATCGTGACCCAGGAATCTGTCCTTTTCAATGACACCATCTTTAATAATATAGCCTTTGGAACGGAGGCAAGTTTAGAAGAAGTTCAGGCAGCGGCGAGAATTGCGAATGCCCATGATTTTATCACGGCGAATCCGGAAGGATATGAAACCGTGATAGGGGATCGAGGTTCGAAATTATCAGGCGGCCAAAGACAACGCATCTCCATCGCCCGCGCCGTTCTCAAAAATCCACCGATCTTAATTCTAGACGAAGCGACCAGTGCGCTCGATAATGAATCAGAGAAACTCGTGCAAGAGGCCTTGAGTCATTTGATGGAAAACCGGACGGTCCTCGTGATTGCCCACCGCTTGTCTACGATTCAGCACGCTGATCAGATATTGGTAGTACAACAAGGCGAAATCATCGAACGCGGCACCCACGAGGAGTTGATGAAGATCAAGAAAGGGGTCTATGCGGTTTTGGCACAAGGCATTACAGCCTAATTTTTGCACATTTTATTAGCTTATCCGTTCGCAAAAAAGTAATTTTGCATCCGATTTTATATACAAATATTCGTTTCTAGATACCATGTCACAAGCACAATTAGCCCAAAGAATTCAAGCATTAGAAGAATCATCTACGTTAGGGATGACGAAAAAAGCGCGCGAATTAGCAGCCCAAGGTCACAAAGTAATCAGTCTTTCAGTAGGAGAGCCAGATTTTAAAACACCTGCTCACATCTGTGAGGCGGCGAAAAAGGCGATTGATGATGGTTTCCACGGGTATTCACCAGTGGCAGGTTATCCAGACTTGCGCATGGCGATAGCGAATAAATTAAAGCGTGATAATAACTTAGAGTGGGGTTCTGAAAACATCGTTGTAAGCACGGGTGCGAAACACTCCTTAGCGAACGCGATTGCAGCCTTAATTAATCCAGGTGATGAAGTAATCATCTTCTCTCCTTACTGGGTTTCTTACTCTGAGATGGTGAAATTAGCGGAAGGTACTTCGGTCATCGTTCAAGGTGCTTTTGATAATAATTTTAAAGTAACGCCAGAGCAATTCGAAGCAGCCATCACGCCTAAAACGAAGATGGTGATGTTCGCATCGCCTAACAACCCGACAGGATCGGTTTACACAGAATCAGAATTACGTGATATCGCGAACGTGGTAGCGCGTCATGAAAATATTTATGTCTTAGCGGACGAAATCTACGAGTACATCAACTTCACACAAGGTGGTCACTTCTCGATCGGTTCTATTCCAGAAATCAAAGAGCGCGTTATCACGGTAAACGGGGTAGCGAAAGGCCATGCGATGACAGGTTGGAGAATTGGATTTATCGCTGCAGCGAAATGGATTGCAGACGGTATCGAAAAATTACAAGGACAAGTAACGTCAGGTACGAATTCTATCGCCCAAAAAGCGGCAGTAGCGGCCTTCAACGGTAGCTTAGACCACGCATACGAAATGAAAGCGGCCTACGATCGCCGTCGTAAATTAGTGGTAGAGAAATTACGCGAGATCCCAGGTTTCAAAGTAAATATGCCAGATGGCGCTTTCTATGCGTTCCCAGATATTTCCTACTATTTCGGAAAAACGGATGGCACCACGGTGATTAAGGACTCAGATGATTTCTGTTCTTGGTTATTAGCGGATGCTTTTGTGGCTACGGTAGCTGGTTCAGGTTTCGGCGCACCAGATTGTATGCGTATTTCTACGGCTGCTGCAGATGAGCAACTGGTAGAAGCTTGCGATCGCATTAAAGCGGCCGTTGCGAAATTAAAATAACATGGGAATCGCCTCCATACTTATCTTCATTGCCGGCTATTTAGCCATTGCTTTCGAGCATCCTTTGAAGATAAATAAGACCGCCTCGGCTTTAGTGACCGGTGTTTTAGTGTGGATGATGTATGCGATTTCGACGGGTTCAACCACCGAATTAGGCCATCACTTAGCCTCGACCTCGGAGATCTTGTTCTTCTTGTTAGGTGCGATGACCCTGGTAGAATTAGTGGATGCCCACAATGGATTTTACTTCGTTTCGAGATTAATAAAAACAGATAAGGTGATTAAACTGCTTTGGATAGTGGGTTTGATCACCTTTTTTATGTCTGCCGTTCTAGATAATTTGACCACCGCCATCGTGATGGTGACTTTATTGCGGAAGTTGATAAGCCAAAAAGACACGCGTAAATACTTCGTCGGTATCGTCGTTATTGCAGCTAACGCAGGCGGTGCCTGGTCGCCCATTGGCGATGTGACGACTACGATGTTGTGGATAGGTGGTCAAATATCGGCCACAGGCATTATGCAGGGCTTATTTTTGCCTGCGTTGCTTTCTTTAATCGTTCCATTAAGTATAGCTTCTTTCGTTTTAAGCGGGGAATCCATCGGTCAGCCAATCGTGGCTGAAGACTTCAGTCCTACGGAGCAAAGAGACGGGAAAATCATGCTTTTTGCTGGTTCAGGTTCTTTAGTTGGCGTTCCCATTTTCAAAACTTTGACGCATTTGCCTCCCTACATGGGCATTTTGTTAGCCTTAGGTTTAGTCTGGATACTTTCTGAAATCTTGCATTCGGAGAAAGACGAGGAGGCGAAGAAGCATTTAAGCGTGGGGTATGCGTTGACTAAGATAGATACCTCTAGTATTCTTTTCTTTTTAGGCATCTTGTTAGCGATAGGCGGCTTAGAGTCCTTTGGCTATTTACATGCGCTTTCGGATCAGTTAGCTCAAACTTTGGGCAATCAAAACCTGATCGTGACCATCATCGGTTTAGCGTCTTCCGTAGTGGATAATGTACCATTAGTGGCTGCGACGATGGGGATGTATTCTCTGACTGATTTCCCGATGGATCACGAAATGTGGGAATACCTCGCTTTTTGTGCGGGTACAGGCGGAAGTATCCTCATAATCGGATCCGCGGCGGGTGTTGCGGTGATGGGAATGGAGAAAATCGAATTTGGCTGGTACGTAAAGAAAATCGGTTTTCTAGCCTTATTAGGTTATTTCGCCGGTGCGGGCTTGTATCTTTTATTGCACTAAAATCCAATTGACATACTGGCGCCAAAATATGCGGGAGCCACTTGAGGAGTAAAAGTGAAGCGATTCAGCTTTTGCCATTGATGACGCACTTTCGGGTACAAAATATAGGCTAATTCTGCCGAAGCAATGCCGATTGCAGACCCCATCAACACATCCGTTACCCAATGTTTGTTATTAGCGATGCGCAAAGCTCCTGTGGCTGTGGCTAACGTATAACCGGCGATCACAAATTCAGGATGTGTATCTCGGTATTCATGTGCTAACACAGTAGCGCCAAAGAAAGCAGTAGCCGTATGCCCTGAGGGGTAAGTATTTTCCGTTCCATCTGGTCTAGCCTCTGTGATCGCCGCCTTTAATCCTTGCGTTGCCGCCACATAAATTCCCGTACCTAAAAGGAAGACACCCGCTTGATCGAAGGCTTTCTCTTCATTTCGGTATTCTAGGATATTTAAACCCACATACATCGCCGCCGGGCCATATTGAATATAATCGTCCAAAGGGGTCACCTGACCCGCTGCCACAATTTTAGTCTGTATTTTTTTTGCAAATGGATTGTAGGTAATCCCACTAGCTATACCTAGAGCTAAGGGCATCTTCCATTTCTTAAAAGACGGTTTTTCCGCTTGTACAGCTAGGGAAATCAAACAAAATAGGGCGATAATTCTCATTATTTTTCGGCTAAAAGGCTTTGGATGGTATGCTCAAAATCTGAAATCCAGTCTGCATAATATTTCCCAGTTCCTGGGCCAGAGAATCCGGTGTGAATCTCCCGAACGATACCCTTCTTGTCGATAATGAACGTAGTTGGATATCCATTCATTTGGCTTAACATAGGTAGCACCTGTGCAATCGTTTTTTCGTCAGGTGTTCCGGCGAATAGCAGGGGATAGGTGATGCCTATTTTCTTTTGAAAATTATCCATCTTCGGCCCTGAAATCTTGATATCAGGGGAGTATTCAAAGGCTAAGCCCAAAACCTCCACCCCTTTGCTTTGGTATTTTTTATAAAACGGCGCTAGATAACGCGATTCATCGAGGCAGTTCGGGCACCAAGATCCCATCAATTCGATGACCACCACTTTGTTCTTGAAACGCGCGTCTTGTAGGCTAATTTGTTCGCCTTGGGTGGTCGGTAATTTAAAGTCGATTCGATCGAAGCCCGGTTTTAAGAAAGTTAATTTCTTTAAATCAGGAAGGGTCGCATTGGGGTCTAATTTTGCTTCTACTGTTCTGACACCACTTAAGCCGGAGGTGAAACGTCCTTGTAAGGAAGTGCCGCTCACTTTCGCTTTCAGTAAATACAATCCGCTACCATCGAAATAACTAAGTAATAGACTGTCGCCACTCACATTTCCCTGCAAAAAGCGGTAGTCTCCCGAAGTGCGCAAAAAAGTACCTGTTACCGCGGAACCCGTTTGTTCGAAAACACCTACACCCGGACTGTGATTCGTGGCATCACTGAAGAAATCGGCCATCCATTTGCCGCTTACCTGGACAGAGGCAGGTTGTAGGTTTTTGAATCGCTCCGATGAACCAGCTAAAGCCGAAACTGGGAGGCGATACGCCGTTTTTCCGTTTCTCTTTTTAACGAAATAGCCCTTCATTTCGGTGGATTTTGTCACAGAGAAAACCAATTCAGCTTCGTATAGATCTAGCGGTAGAACTAAGGAGTCTGCTCTAAAATAGGAATTACCTAAAGAGAATTTCTCGGCTCCATTGACTATTTTGATGTCTAATTCGCTGGATTTATCCGTAGGCTTTACTTCAAAATTAATGGGTAGTGCTCCACCATGCGTGGCTATTTCTGCTCGCCAAACTCCTGAAACAGGTGCTTGTGCAAAACTTAAAAGCGGGGCAACGAGTAGGGCAAAAAAGAGCTTTTTCATGTCTAAAATCAGTAGGCGTTTAAGCAAAGATACGGGTTCGAAACTTGTCACAAAAAAATCGCGTACAAATTCACAATTTGATGGCATAGGCGAGGGATAATTTGTATTTTTGTTTTCATCCGAAATTATGCCAGAAAACACCTACCATACCTCCGTCATGTTGCACGAATGCATCGATGGTTTGCACATTGATCCTGCTGGGACTTATGTGGATGTGACCTTTGGAGGAGGGGGGCATTCGAAGGCAATCTTAGCTAAGTTGGGTCCGGAAGGAAGATTATTCTCCTTTGATCAAGACCCGGATGCGTGGGAGCAGGCAGAGAAGATTGATGATGACCGATTAACCTTGATTACGGCTAATTTTCGCTATTTAGAGAAGTATTTGCGTTTACATCGTGTGAAGCAGGTGGATGGAATTTTGGCGGATTTTGGCGTATCTTCTTTTCAATTGGATGCCCCGGAACGCGGTTTTTCCATTCGGTTTGATGGACCGTTAGATATGCGCATGGGACCTTCCGCCTCGATGACGGCTGCGGAGTTAGTAAACAGCTATTCTGCTGAAGAGCTGCAGCGGATTTTAGGCATGTACGGGGAGGTTAAGAATGCCCGAACTTTGGCCCAAGCTATTATTCAAGCGCGCACGAGAAAACCGCTTGAAACGACGCAGGAATTTAAAGAAATTTTGAATAAATTAGCTCCTAAACATCGGGAGTTTAAATACTTCGCACAGGTCTTTCAGGCGATTCGAATTGAGGTGAATCAAGAACTGGCCGTGATCGAAGAATTTTTAGAACAAGCCCCCGCGGTTTTAAAGCCAGAAGGTCGACTGGTAATCATGTCCTTTCATTCGTTAGAAGATCGTCTGGTGAAAAATTTTATTAAAGCGGGTAATGTGCAGGGGAAAGAGGATAAAGATTTATTTGGGGTGGTGCATCGACCTTTAGAATCTGTGATTCGTAAGCCGATTACGGCTTCGGAAGAAGAATTGAAATTGAATCCGCGCTCTCGAAGTGCGAAATTAAGAATAGCGTCTAAATTATAATATGGCTACACCGATCGAACCTACGGAAGGAGGACCTAAACGAATCTCATCGCCTAAAAAAGAGGGCATCTTTGATTCTGTTTTCAATATTGACTATTTCACTGGGGGAGAATTGCCCGTCATGTGGGTAAAGCGTATTGCTTTTGTGGCCTTTTTGACCCTGATCAATATCTACTATTCCATGTTAGCGGATGGTAAATTGCACCAAATCCAAAAAGAAAAAAGTGCGTTAGAAGAAGATCGTGCGGATTATACCACTCAAAAGGCGGAGTATATGAAGGTGAGTAAGCAAACCAATTTAGAAGAAACGCTCAAGCGCTATCAAATCGGGGTGAGCATACTTCCTCCCACTAAAATTATCATTCAAGTCAATAAAGAGCAATAATGGCTAAAGAGAAAAGACCTAATATTAGGGGCTTAATTACGAGACGTTTTTACACGTTTTTCCTTATCATTTTAGCGGTATTTATGTACCTGCTTTTTAGTTTGTACAAAGTGGTCGTGCTGAAAGGGCCTAAGTTTCGTTCAGAGGCGATGGCTACGTATGTAAAGAAGCGTAAGATCGAGGCGACTCGTGGCAATATCTATTCGGATGATGGTAGCTTATTGTCTACAACTTTGCCTAAATACCGGTTAGGAATGGATCCATCCGTTTTAACGGGTAATGCGAAGGCGGATGAATTTTACAAACAACATATCGATGGCCTGGCGGCGGCTTTAGCTAATTTCTTTAAAGATCGGACGGCGGATGAGTACAAGGAGAAAATTGCGGCGGCTAGACGAAGCGGTCGGACGTATTTGTTGTTGAATAACCGTTTGTTAGATTTTCAGGAGAAGAAAAAGGTTTTAGGATTTCCTTTGTTCAGAGAGGCGAAAAACTCGAATAAATCCGGTGTCGTTTTTGATAAGATTAATGTTCGCTATGCGCCTTTTGGCCAAATGGCCTACCGTACCGTCGGTTATTTAAAAGACTTGCGGGATAAAGGGCGTGTTGGAATTGAAAATAGTTTCGACAAGGAATTACGGGGAGAATTTGGTGAGGGGATGTATGAGAAAATGGATAATAATACCTGGCGTCCAGAGCCCGGTGATGAGCCAAAGCTCCCAGTAGCGGGGGTGGATTTACACTCGACGTTGGATATTAATATTCAGGAAATAGTGGAATCAGCCCTTTTAAACGGGATGAAGGTCTTTAAAGGAAATTATGCGGTAGCGATTGTCATGGAGACCTCAACGGGTAAAATTAAAGCCCTTTCTAACATCGCGGCGAATCCACTGTCGCCTACGGGCTATTCAGAAACCTATAATTATGCCTTGTTAGAGGCGCGTGATCCGGGTTCTGTATTCAAATTGCCGTCTATTATGGCCGTATTGGAAGAGAAAAACTATCCGTTGACTAAGATGGTGAATACAGGGGATGGAAAATTCCGGTATTACAATGGCGTGATGTCAGATTCACACCCTTTGGGGACGATTTCTTTAGAGCAAGTCATTGAAAGTTCTTCTAATGTAGGGACGATGAAGCTCGTTCAAGAGGCCTTTGGGACAACAAATAATGAAAAGTTCTATAATTATCTGAAGAAATACCACTTGATTGAATCTTTGGATTTTCAGTTAAAGCCCAGTAGAAAACCGGTTTTCCCTGTGCCGTCTAAATGGGATGGCTTGCAGTTATTGTGGTCATCTGTGGGGTATTCGACGCAGTATACGCCTTTACAAATTTTGGCCTTCTACAATGCCATTGCGAATAACGGGTATTGGATTCAGCCTATCATCGTGAGTAAAGCAACGCGGGGAGATGAAGTGGTGACTGATTATATGGCGACTCAGGTGCGTGATTCGAAGCCATTATGTTCACCGGAGACTTTGGCTAAATTAAAGATCATGTTAGAGGGTGTGGTGACGAAGGGAACAGCGAATAACATTAAAGGAACGGTTTATGGGATTGCCGGTAAAACCGGGACTGCGCAACGTACAGTGACGGGGGCTAAGGGCTATCGAAAAGGGAATTATTATACGACATTCGCGGGCTATTTCCCGGTGAAGAATCCTAAATACACTATGATCATTGCGGTGGATGAGCCCAAAGGTAGTGCAGAGGGTACTTACGCTAGACAAGTAACCGCACCCGTTTTCAAAGAGATCTCGGATCGTATTTATTTGCGTGATATGAAATTGCAGCAAACGCTTCGTGGTTATTTGCCGGATTCGTTGAATAAAAACAAATTAGCTCACACGCTACATCCTGCTGATCAAAATGTCTTATTCTCCCATTTAGGCTTGCCTAAAGTGGAGGAAAATGGGCAGTGGTTAAATTTCAATTTGGAGAAAAAAACGGTGAAGAACCAGGCCTTATCGATGACCCCTAAAACGGTGCCTAATGTGGTAGGGATGAATTTACGGGATGCCCTTTTTGCATTAGAGAACAAGGGTTTAAAAGTACGTGCGAATGGGTTTGGGACGGTGACGAATCAATCCATTGCTGCCGGTTCGCCTGCATCGAAAAACAGATTAGTTTATATTCAACTGCATTAACATGGCGCAAATTGCTTTATTCCCAGGTGTTAAAATCGAAAGCTTGTGCTTTGATTCGCGCGAAGCGGTTGCTGGTGCCGTGTTTTTTGCCATTCCCGGCACCCAGGTCGATGGCCATTCTTTTTTACCCCAGGTATACGAGCAGGGTTGCAAGCTTTGGGTGGTTGAAAAACAGCCGGCGGAGGTCCCTTCCGATGTGACATGTGTTCAAGTTTCGGATTCAAACGCCGCTTTAGCGGAAGCTGCCGCTGAATTTTATGACCATCCGTCTAAGAAATTAAAACTCGTAGGGATCACCGGGACGAATGGAAAAACGACCACAGTTACGTTGCTTTTTGAATTATTCAAACGACTAGGCCATCGCTGTGGATTGATTTCTACCGTAGTCAATAAGATCGAAGACAAAGTGATTCCTTCGACACATACCACGCCGGACGCCTTAAGCCTGAATGCTTTATTAGCAGCGATGGTTTCCGCGGGTTGCACGCACGCCTTTATGGAAGTTAGTTCGCATGCGGTGGTGCAAAAACGCATTCATGCGGTGCAATTCTCTGGGGCAATATTCTCGAATATTACCCGAGATCACTTGGATTTTCACGAGACCTTTGACGAATATATTAAGGCCAAAAAAGGATTCTTTGATGCGCTTCCTTCGTCGGCATTCGCCTTAACCAATGTGGACGATAAGCGCGGAATGGTGATGTTGCAGAATACTGCGGCGAAAAAATACGGTTTCGGGTTATTAAATGCGGCTGATTTCAAAGCTAAAATCATTAGCAATGGGGTGGGTGGTTTGCAACTGGAGATTGATCACCAACAAGTGCATGCGCAATTGATTGGTACTTTTAATGCCTATAATTTATTGGGAATTTATGCCGCCGCCTTGTTGCTTGGGGAAGAATCACATGAAGTGTTGATTCAGATTTCAGCCTTGAAAACGGCGCCTGGTCGTTTTGAGCAAATGGCGGGTTCTCATCAAAAAATGGGAATCGTGGATTACGCGCACACGCCAGATGCCTTAGAAAATGTGTTGAAAACGATCCAAACAATCAAGGATAAATCGCAACGCGTGATAACCGTGGTGGGTTGCGGAGGCAATCGAGATGCGGGCAAGCGTCCGATTATGGCAGAATTAGCTGCTAAATACAGTGATCACGTGGTACTCACTTCGGATAACCCGCGGATGGAGGACCCAGAATTGATCTTAGATCAAATGGAAGCCGGTGTTCCGGAGGAGCTGAAATCAAAAGTACACCGAGAATCCGATCGAAGAGCGGGCATTTTCTATGCAGTTCGGAAATTAGCGGGTTCGGGAGATATTATTTTAGTGGCAGGAAAGGGCCATGAAAATTACCAAGATATTCAGGGCGTAAAACACGACTTTGACGACAAATTAGTGCTTGGGGAGGCTTTTAGCTAAGTTTGATTTCCCCCGGTTTTTTTGCAATTTTAAAAATTAAACCCTTTTTGCATGCTTTATTACCTCTTTGAATACTTAGACAAGACCTTGAATATTCCAGGCGCCGGTGTATTTCAATACATCACTTTCCGGGCCTTTGCGGCGATTATTACGTCTTTGGGGATTGCGGCGATTTGGGGTAAGTCGGTGATTTATCGCTTGCAAAGATTGCAAATTGGAGAAGAAATTCGCGATTTAGGCTTAGAGGGCCAAATGGCAAAAAAAGGAACGCCTACCATGGGCGGCTTCATTATCTTATTGTCTTTGTTGATCCCCACACTGCTTTTTTCTAAAATCACGAACGTATATATCGTGTTATTAGTTACCTCGGCGATCTGGCTAGGAGCGGTGGGTTTTGCGGATGATTACATCAAGGTATTTAAGAAGAATAAAGAAGGATTATCGGGTAAGTTTAAGGTAGTAGGCCAAATCGGTCTTGGAATCATCGTGGGTTTAACCATGTACTTTAATCAACATATAAAGGTACGTGAATTCGCGGCAGATGGGACTTTTGTGGATCATAAATCCCTGTTAACAACGGTTCCTTTCATGAAGGATAATCAGTTCGATTATAACATGTTATTGCCTAGTTTTATTCCGGATCAATACGTATGGATTGTTTACGTTTTAGTGGTTATTTTCATTATTACGGCCGTTTCTAATGGGGCGAATATCACGGATGGCATTGATGGATTAGCGGCTGGAACGTCGGTGATTATCGGGATTGCGCTTGCCATCTTAGCCTATGTGTCAGGTAACAAAGTGATTTCGCAATATTTGAACGTCATGTTTATTCCTAATTCAGGGGAGCTCGCTGTCTTTTGTGCGGCCTTTGTAGGGGCTTGTATCGGATTCCTGTGGTATAATGCCTATCCGGCGCAAGTATTTATGGGGGACACCGGTAGCCTGATGTTAGGTGGAGTTATCGCAACGCTGGCGATTGTAATCCGGAAAGAGATGTTGATTCCGGTCTTGTGCGGTATCTTTTTGATCGAAAATTTGTCAGTCATCATTCAGGTGGCTTACTTTAAGTATACGAAACGCAAATATGGAGAAGGGCGTCGCGTCTTTTTGATGTCGCCGTTACACCACCATTTCCAAAAGAAAAATTACCATGAATCGAAGATCGTTATTCGTTTCTTGATTGTGGGAATCATCTTAGCCGTTTTATCATTAGTCACTTTAAAATTGCGTTAGTCGCAACCTTGTTTTGAGTCAAATTACGTTATTTCCCCGTTCAACTACCTTTACTGAAACCATTCCCTTGCCGGCTTCTAAGTCAGAAAGCAATCGCGCTTTGGTCATTAATGCCTTAGCACAAGGTACGCTGGATAATCTTTCGAATCTCGCAGAAGCTCGCGATACCCAAACCATGATCCGCCTCTTATCTGAAAATGGTCCTGAGGCTGATGTATTAGATGCGGGAACGACGATGCGTTTTTTGACGGCATATTATGCAGTTACGGGGGCGAAAAAGAAGATGACGGGTACTCCGCGCATGTGCGAGCGTCCGATTGGAATTTTAGTGGATGCCTTGCGAGCTTTAGGCGCAGATATTACCTATTTGAATCAAGCAGGTTATCCTCCCATGCAATTGAATGGCTTTGCTTTTCAAGGGAACCGGGAGATTTCCATTCGGGGTGATGTGAGTTCACAATTTATTTCAGCCATTTTGATGGTGGCACCTTTATTGCCTGATGGCTTGAATTTGCAAATTACTGGTGCATTAGGATCTAAACCCTACATCGAGATGACTCTTGCCCAAATGAAGCATTTTGGCATAGAAGCGAAAACGGATTGGACTACGGGGAAAATTGAAATTCCGAAACAAGCTTACCAATTGAAGCCTTTTGCGGTTGAATCGGATTGGTCGGGAGCCAGTTATTGGTATTCGATGGTGGCTTTATCGCCATTTGAGGACTCCTCATTGGAATTATTAGGCTTAAAAGAAGATTCTCTGCAAGGGGATTCGGCCATTAAAGCCATCATGGAGTCTTTGGGAGTAAAAAGTACCTACACGGGTAGAGGATATTTATTGACCAAAATCCCAGCACAGGATTCATTAGCTTGGGATTTTACGGATTGTCCAGATCTAGCCCAAACCATTTGTGTAACGGCCGCGGTAAAGAATATACCGTTGACTTTGACAGGATTAGAATCCTTAAAAGTAAAGGAAACAGATCGCGTCCTTGCCCTACAAAATGAATTGAAAAAATTAGGCGCTACATTATCAGAAGTAGAGACTAATCATAAATATGAAGTGAAAGGTGATTTTTCTGGCGTCTCGACGATAGATCCTATCGAAACTTACGATGATCACCGGATGGCGATGGCTTTTGCGCCAGTAGCCATGCAAAAAGAAATTACCTTATTAGAACCTTCGGTAGTGAATAAAAGCTACCCTAGTTTTTGGAAACATATTTCAACCTTATTAACATCCAAACTATGAAAAAACTATTGACACTTGCTTTAAGCCTATTGGCCTTCGCTGGTTTTGCCCAAAAAACCATTTTACACTGCGGTTCTCTCATTGACGTAAAAACGCAGACGGTCTTGAAAAACCGTTCCATCGTGGTGGAGGGAAAGAAAATAGTATCGATTTCAGAAGGATACCTGAGTCCTGCTAAAGGAGATGTGGTGATTAACTTGAAAGACAGAACGGTGATGCCGGGATTGATCGATTCACACGTGCATTTGGAATCAGAAACAAATCCAGGGGCTTATTTAGATCGTTTTACGAAGAATCCAGGGGACGTGGCTTACCAGGCTTTAGTCTATGCAAAACGTAATTTACTAGCTGGTTTCACCACGGTGCGTGATTTAGGTGGAAGCCACGTGGTGATTAGCTTGCGCAATGCCATCAATAAAGGAATCGTAGAGGGACCTCGTGTTTTTACTGCGGGTGTTTCGATCGGAACTACGGGAGGTCATGCGGACGATTCGAATGGTATTAATGAAACGTTCAAAAAGGATTTAGGTCCAGAGGATGGTGTAGTAAATGGGGTTGCAGATGCGGCGAAAGCTGTTCGTCAGCGCTATAAGGAAGGCTCTGATTTAATTAAAATCACGGCAACAGGAGGCGTTTTAAGTTATGCGAAAGACGGTTCAGGTGCCCAATTTACGGAGGAGGAAGTACGCACGATCGTTCAAACAGCGAAAGACTATGGCTTCAAGGTGGCAGCACACGCGCACGGAAAAGAAGGGATGAAACGGGCCGTTTTAGGCGGTGTTTCTTCTATCGAACATGGGACATTTATGGACGAAGAGGTGATGGAATTGATGAAAAAGATGGGAACCTACTACGTGCCTACGGTAATCGCAGGTCGTTCGGTAGCTGACTCTTCGAAAATTCCTAATTACTATCCTGAAATGGTGGCAAAGAAAGCATCGGCTATCGGACCCATTATCCAAGGAACTTTCGGTAAAGCGTATAAGGCTGGGGTGAAGATTGCTTTTGGGACAGATGCGGGTGTTTTTGGCCATGGAAAGAATGGCTATGAGTTTATCTTGATGAACGAAGCGGGAATGCCCGTGTTAGAGGCAATTAAATCAGCGACGGTTAATGCAGCTGATTTATTAGGCCAAAGTGAGTTCATCGGATCCATCGAACCAGGAAAGGCGGCAGATATCATCGCGGTTCCAGGGGATCCGGTGGCTGATGTGAAATTAATGACGAAGGTAAATTTTGTGATGAAAGACGGAAAAGTCTACAAGAACTAGAAACTAGGTTAAATAAAAAGGGTCGGCTCGCATCTGCAAGCCGACCCTTTTTTATGTCTATTCAATGCTAGCGCAAAGCGGGAACTTGTTTTTTCAATAGTTCAAATCCTCCAAAGAACAATCCAGAGAACAAGAATTGACTCGCTAAGGTGTTCTTAAGGAAAGGAATACCTGCAGCGTAGCAGCTCATCAAGCCGGCCATGTCTTTCGTGTAAGCAATATCTGTGCCTAGCCAAACCGCAAAGTTTGAAACTAAGAAGAAGGCCATCGCCGCGGTTAAGTTAGTACCGATGAAACGAGAGGCGCTTGCTGTGGTGTTTTGGCCTAATAAAGAAATCAAGGCGAATAATCCCATGTGAACTGCGTCAATTCCTAGGGAGAAACCTGGGAAAAAGGAATCATAAAGGGTATTATTTAAGATCAAATTAGATCCCCACACCGCTAGCAATGTCCAAGCTACAGCTTGTTTGCGATTGTGTAGATAGGCTCCCACAAAAAGAGCCATAGAAGCCATGGGGGAGAAGTTCGCCCAGCCTGGTCCAGCCAAAATCAATAAACGACTCGCAATAGCCAGTAAGATGAAGGCGATAATTGTGGTATTTCTTTTTGTCATGAGTGATACTGTGTATTCGACAAGAATATTTATTCTCGATGTCTAAATAATTTCCAAAGGTAAAACAAAAGCCGTAATTTTACCCATTGAATTCGAATTTATGTCTAAATCACTTCCCAAAATCGGATTATTAGGCGGCGGCCAGCTCGGTCGAATGCTTTTGCAAGCTGCAATCGACCTTGATTTGCAGATTGCCTGCCTAGATCCTGATCCAGAAGCTTCTTGTCATACCTTGACAACCCAGTTCACACAGGGTTCGTTCCAAGACTTTGATACGGTGTATGCTTTTGGAAAGCAATTTGATTTAGTCAGCATCGAAATCGAACATGTTAACATTGAAGCACTGGAGCAGTTAGAAGCGGAAGGTATTCAAGTCTATCCGCAGCCTCACTTGCTTCGAATGATTCAAGATAAACGCATTCAAAAGACCTTTTTCCAAACCCATGGTTTCCCTACCGCCGATTTTAGACTTATCGAATCGGCTGACGAAATAGCAGCGAACGAAGACTTTTTGCCCGCATTTAACAAGTTAGGTAAAGGCGGTTACGATGGGAAAGGGGTTCAATATATCGGAACTGTGGCGGATGCTTCTACAGGATTTACGGAACCAGGTTTATTGGAGAAAGCGATTGATTTTGACAAGGAATTAGCGGTCATCGTGGCGCGGAATCCGCAAGGTGAGATTAAAGCGTTTCCAGCCGTGGAAATGGTTTTCCACCCTGTCCAAAACCTAGTCGAATTTTTAGTTTCACCCGCCGCCATATCGCGCGAAATTGAGCGGGAGGCAGAGGAAATCGCCGTTAGTCTAATCGATAAGATGGGATTAGTGGGCGTGTTAGCGGTGGAGATGTTTTTGACTAAAGACGGCAAAATTCTCATAAACGAGGTTGCGCCAAGGCCTCATAACTCAGGCCATCAGACGATCAGAGCGAACGATACGTCGCAATACGAACAGCATTTGAGAGCCATCACGGGTCTCCCTTTAGGAGATACCTATGCGCATAGCTACTCGGGGATGTTAAATTTACTAGGAGCGGAAGGGTATACCGGGCCAGCAAAATATGAAGGCTTGGATACTATTTTAGCTATTCCTGGCGTTCACCCTTTCCTATATGGAAAGAAAATAACAAAGCCTTTCCGAAAAATGGGTCACATCACGATCGTGGCGGCCTCTCGGGAGGAGATTGAGCAAAAAGCAGAATTAGTTAAACAAAGCATACGCGTTATCGCATAAATTAGATAGCTATGGTAGGAATTATAATGGGTAGCAGCTCAGATTTAGGAGTGATGCAAGAGGCCATTCAGGTTTGCAAGGATTTTGGAGTGGCTTACGAAGTTGACATCGTTTCTGCACACCGTACGCCGGTAAAAATGATGACATACGCTCAACAAGCGAAGTCACGCGGTATCCAAGTTATTATTGCAGGAGCAGGTGGTGCGGCGCATTTACCTGGTATGATAGCTTCTGCTACTATCTTGCCTGTGATAGGTGTTCCCGTTAAATCCTCTAATTCGATTGATGGATGGGATTCCGTTTTATCTATTTTACAAATGCCTAATGGAGTTCCTGTAGCAACCGTGGCGTTGAATGCAGCGAAAAATGCTGGATTGTTAGCGGTACAGATGCTTGCGATTTCCGATGCGACTTTGGCAGAAAAATACACCGCCTACAAAGCGGAATTAGAAGAAAAAGTGGCTGAAATGAGCCAAGAAACAAAAGGTAAATTTTCAAAATAATGAGCGAAAACGAAGAAAGCAGCAAATTGCCCGTCATCACATTGGGCATACTTTTATTAACCCTTGTGGGTTTAATTGCGGTGGGTTTCGAACACTTCGTAAGCCCGGATAAGGATGAATTAATTAAAGCAGAGAAATTTGTTGAGCCTGAGGAGGAAGTATTGCCAGAGGCGTCACAAGTGGTGATAGATTCTGTTCAAGATCCAGCGGATTCCCTAATCGTTTCGAAGGACTCTGTTCTAGGTAAATCAGAGGAAGAAGAATTAGCGGAGCAGAAGAAAGAAGCGGAAGCCGAAGTAGTTCCTTCCGTTGCGACCCCAGCGGGGAAATCACACAGTGTTACGGTAGAAAAAGGGGAAACATTTTCTGCGGTGGCGCGTAAATTTGGTTTAAAGGTGGATCAATTGAAAGCCTTAAACCCGGGAATTAATCCGGATGGAATTAAGAGCGGATCCACGAAGTTAAACGTGAAAATTCAAGCTATTCATACGGTAGGACCGGGTGACATTATGCGCAAAGTAGCGGAAAAATACGGGGTAAGTAAGCAGGCCATCATGGAGGCTAATCACAAGAAAGATGACATTACCCTTCGTGGGGAAGAGCTCATCATCCCCTTGAAAAAATGATTTTAATTGGGCTTTTGCCTCTTTTGTGGTTTCTATTTGGCCTAGGTGATTTGGAAGCAAGTCAACGTGTTTGTGCGCCTGTAGTTTTAGAATCGCTGGATTGGGAGGAATTTAAGTGGCTGTATAAGCAGCAGGATTCTACCTTTTCAGCTGACTCTATAGCCTCTTATGTTTTTATTCGGGTCAATCCGGATGGCACGAGAGAAACGCGCGAAGTGAAGGAATTGCACCAGCCTTGGTCGGAACTGTTAGCTTCTGAAATTGATTCTTTTGAGGTGAAACGGGATAGCTTGATTAAGCGTATACATTCGCCTTATCGACTGCGGTATACGTCCACGACTCGAAACAAGAAACAGCAATTGTCCTTGCAGCGAAGAGGTTTTTCGAAGGCTTTTATTTCCTTTCATAATTTCGGATTAGCAGCTGATGGAGCTATTGCTCGGAAGGGCAGGTATTTGCGCCGCGGAGCAATCTATGAACAATATGGGGCGAAAGCGAAGGAGATCGGTTTGTATTGGGGAGGTGATTTTGTGGGCTTCCCAGATCCGGGGCATATTCAAGCCTTTTTAAATAGTGCGACTCTTATCTCCAAATACCCGGAGGTGGCCTTAGAGTATGAGCCTTTTAAGAATGCCTATGAACGGAATTACTTTAAAAAGGTGGACATAGGACGTGAAGAGTTAGTCGAAGATTCCCGTGATTTATTAAATGAATTAAATCGATTACGGGAGAACAAACCCTGTGCGTGTTCGCAAGCGATTCCTTACCCCGCTTCAGCGCTGGGACTTAGTTTGCAGCCCCATAAAATAACGGTATTAGCTAATTTAAAAGAGCACTATATTTTTATCCAAAAAGGTTCTTTTGGCTATTTCTATCAGACAGGGCGCTGGAAATTAAATTAGAAGTTGAAATTGTAGCCGCGTAGGAATTCATCTATTTTCAAACGCTTTTTCCCTTCCATCTGCCATTCTAAAATGTTGATGTATCCGTCGCTACAACCTACACGAAGGAAGGTTTTTTGATCCGTATCCCAAACCCCCACGCCTAAATCAGGAAGTACTTCAGGGTGGAATTCGACCGCAATTAATTTGCAATTTTTACCTTGGAATACCGTGTGCGCACTCGGAAAGGGGTACATGCCGCGCACTAAATTAACGATGTCTTTTCCCGCGCGTGTCCAATGCACCTCGCCAGTACTTCGTTCTAATTTAGGAGCAGATTTTAGTTCAGCTAATTCCTGCTGAGGTGTGGGGTGAATGTCGCCAGATTCGATGGCCTTAGCCGTTTTGACCACTAAAGCACCCCCTTTATTCATTAAACGCTCGTACAATTCTCCTGTTGTATCCGTTTCCGAAATGGCTTCTTTTTCTTGGAACAACAAGTCCCCCGTATCAATTTCATGTTGCAAGAAGAAGGTCGTAATTCCCGTCTCCGTTTCGCCATTAATGACCGCCCAGTGAATAGGAGCCGCACCTCTATATTGAGGAAGCAGGGACGCATGCAAATTAAACGTACCCATAGGAGGCATATTCCAAACGGCTTCCGGAAGCATTCTAAATGCCACAATAATCTGGAGGTCTGCCTGGTAGGAAGCTAGTTCGGCTAAAAAATCAGGATCTTTTAATTTCACCGGTTGTAAAATCGGTAAACCGCAAGAGGAGGCATATACTTTAACGGGGGAAGATTGGATCTGTTGTCCACGCCCCGCAGGCTTGTCAGGAGCAGTCACTACTGCGACCACATTCATATCCGCCTCTACTAAAGCTTGTAAGCTCGCTACTGCAAATTCTGGGGTTCCAAAAAATATAATCCGCATCCTTGATCTTGATAGTTTGTGGAATCCGTCTGATTTTTTATTATCTTTGTCCTATACAAAACAACAATTTCGTGCTGTTACAGAAACAAATTACTTAGTTGCGAATCCGAAACAAAACTACAAATAAATTAGGTAGAACGGTCGGAGGCCGTTCTATTTTGTTTTTAAGCACAGAGGTTAAACCCTAAAAAGATTATGGCAAAGTTTCAATATTACACGGCAGAGGCATTAGATAAATTAAAAGCAGAATTACACCATTTGAAGATTACGGGTCGTTCAGATATGGCCAAACAAATCGCAGAGGCTCGTGATAAAGGTGATTTAAGTGAGAATGCCGAGTACGATGCGGCGAAAGATGCGCAAGGGCTTTTGGAATTAAAGATCTCTAAACTAGAAGAAATCATTTCTATAGCACGCGTATTAGATGAATCAACCATCGATTTATCCGTAGTTTCGATCTATTCCATCGTTCAAATTAAGAACACGAAAAATGGCGCCACGTTCACTTATACGATTGTTTCAGAAGAAGAAGCAGATTTGAAGGCAGGGAAAATCTCCGTATCCTCTCCATTTGGTAAAGGATTATTAGGTAAGAAAGTAGGCGATTTAGCGGAAATCACAGCGCCAGCAGGCAAGCTTGAATTTGAGATTATGTCGCTAACTCGTTAGTGACGAGGGCCGTAGATGGCCGATCCCACGCGAACCAAGGTAGCACCTAGTTCAGCAGCGATCAAATAATCTCCAGACATACCCATGGATAATTCAATCCATTCCACAAGACCGGTCGAAACGCCGGTTTTGTTGTTTTTGAGCTTTTGGAAGAAATCAGCCAGGCTTTTAAATTCCTGGCGAATCTGCTCTTCATCTGCTGTAAAACTAGCCATTCCCATTAATCCCACGATACGAATATGTTTCAAGTCCGCAAAAGCAGGATCCTCTAGCAAGGCTTCCGCTTCTGCAAAATCCAAACCAAATTTACTTTCCTCCGTCGCAATATAAATCTGCAATAAACAGTCGATGATACGCTCATTTTTCGCGGCCTGTTTGTTGATTTCTTTCAATAAATTCAATGAATCCACGGAATGAATCAGGTGCACAAATGGCGCGATGTATTTTACTTTATTCGTTTGTAGGTGCCCTATTTGATGCCAAAGAATGTCCTTAGGCAACACCGCCTGCTTTTCAACCATCTCCTGCACGCGATTTTCTCCAAATTCAATCGCTCCCGCCGCATGCGTTTCTTCCAGCTCCGCTATACTCCGCGTCTTTGTCACCACAATAAGTCTGGCTGTACTTTCGTTTAATTGCTTGTTAATCAAGGAAATTTGTTCTGCGATGGCCATGGGGCGGTATGGATAAATTTTGTTTGGGCTAAAAAATATTATTAAAATTAATTTATTATTTTTGATTCAAGAGTATAAGATCAAATAAAGCAGATTAAATGGAATCGGATAATTCGAGGGGAAACGAGAGTAGTTTGCGTCGTCGCGTGACGATATTAACTATTTTGGTTTTTTTATTGCTGGGTTGGATAGTGGTGGATAAGCTAGGTTTGGTTGATCGCTTTATGTCACCATCACAAGACGAGTTTGTGGAAAATGCGCAGGTGAAATTAGATTCAGTAGCGGAGCAATTGAATTTGCGCTTGATTCAAATAAAAAAATTAGGAGGGAAGGTAAACGAGCTAGAACTTGCTAAGGCACAGATTTTGGGGGATCAGAAACATTTAAATGACATAGATCCAGCTGAATTCCAAAAGAAACTTTCCTACTATTTGCATCTGCTAGGTCAAAAAGATGCAGAGATTAAAAAATTAAAGAAAGAAAATGTGGTATTAATCCTGCGTAATGATTCTTTGAGCCGCGAAGCTCAGATTTTGAAGGTGGGTTTAGTAAATATCCAAAAAGCATTAGAGGATTCGAGTAAGACTTTTGGTCTAAAAGAACGAGAGCTGAGCGAGAAATCCCGTGTCCTAGAAATTCGTAATAAGGAATTAACGGAGAAAGTGAGTGCGGCAGCTGCACTTAGAGCCGAGGGTGTCAATGTGTATGCGATTTCATCTCGAGGAAAAGAGTCAGCCGTGAATAATCAGAAGGCGAAGAAAGTCGACAAAATCCGGGTGATGTTCCACTTGCAAGAGAATGCCTTAGCGAACAAAGAGATTAAAACCGTATTCTTGCGCATTATAGAGCCTACCGGCACGACCATATCAGATTATAATTTAGGCTCAGGAACTTTTGATTTTAAAGGCCGCGAATTGACCTTTACGAGTCGTCAGCGAATTTTCTATGAAAATAGTCATCAATCGGTGGAATTCATCTATTCTAGACCTAATGGCTTCAAGGCAGGAAAGCATGAAATTGAGCTTTATGCTGAGGGTTATTTGATCGGCCTAGGCACCTTCGAAGTGCGTTAATCCTAAAATTTTGTTGTTAACGTTTTGATTGTGAAGGAATATTCGTACCTTTGCAGTCCAAATTTTTACCAGTTTTTAAACAACAATTTTTTTATGGAATTAAAAAACTATGAGACGGTGTTCATTTTAACTCCCGTTTTGTCTGAACAACAGACAAAGGACACTGTTGAGAAATTCAAGAATCTGTTGGTAGAAAACGGTGCGCAAATCGTTCATGAAGACGCTTGGGGCTTACGTAAGTTAGCTTACCCAATTCAGAACAAGCACACTGGATACTATCAAATTTTCGAATTCGCAGCAGCTCCTACCTTGATTGCTAAATTAGAATTAGAATACAAGCGTGATGAGCGCGTAATTCGTTTCTTAACATTAGCTTTAGATAAGCACGCTGTTGCTTACAACGAAAAAAAGAGAAAAGGATTAGTAGGTAGAAAACCAGAAAAAACAGAAGCATAATATGACACTAGTTAACGAACCTGTAGATAAGAACGGAAACCGCAAAAAGTATTGCCGTTTCAAGAAATCTGGTATTCAATACATCGATTTCAAAAACCCAGACTATTTATTGAAGTTAGTGAATGAGCAAGGTAAAATCTTACCTCGTCGTATCACAGGAACTTCTTTGAAATTCCAACGTCGTGTGGCACAAGCTGTTAAGCGTGCTCGTCACTTAGCGTTGATGCCTTACGTGGCTGACGGTTTAAAATAGTACCTTATCCAATAAACATTTGATTGTAAACATAAGATGGAAATTATATTAAAAACAGATATTGCTGGATTAGGTTACAAAAACGATATCGTTGCAGTGAAAGCTGGTTACGGTCGTAATTACTTAATTCCACAAGGTTTCGCTATCATGGCGACTCCGTCTAACCGCAAGGTTGTAGCGGAAAACATCAAGCAAGCTGCTCACAAAGTGGAGAAAGTTCGTCAAGATGCATTCGATTTAGCTGCAGCTATCGGTGAAATGACATTAACTATTCCTGCGAAGACAGGTGATAGCGGAAAAATCTTTGGTCGTGTGACTAGCCTTCAAATCTCAGAAATTTTGAAAGAAAAAGGCTTCGATATCGATCGTAAGAAAATTTCATTCGATACAGAAGTGAAGACTACCGGCGATTACGCTGCTACGCTTGACTTACACAAGGAAGTAAAACACAAGATTGCTTTCTCTGTGGTTTCAGAATAGTATTTGAAACAAAACGATAAGTAGAAATCGCGCTGAGCAATCGGCGCGATTTTTTTTTGCGCGCAGCGCAAAAAAACAGTATCCGGTAGTCAGTATCCAGTAATCGGTAGTCAGTGGTCAGTGGTCGGAAGTCGGTAGTCAGTATCCAGTAGTCAGTATCTGGTGGTTGAATAATCGAACTATAGTATAAAAAAAGAGTCAGAACGAAGTTCTGACTCTTTTTTACTAGCTACTGATTACTGACTACTGTATACTGATTACTGTATACTAGCGTCAGTCTTCGCGTAGCGAAAACTACGCTAACGCAGCCTTCAAATTCGTATCTAAAGCCTCTAAGAACTCTTCTGTATATAAGTAGTGCTCTCCGTGCTTCACTTTGTTACCGTGGATACAAACCGCTAAGTCTTTGGTCATCTTACCAGACTCCACCGTAGCCACACAAACTTTTTCTAATGTTTGGCAGAAATTAATCAACGCCGCATTGTTATCTAATTTACCACGGAACTCTAAACCACGAGTCCAGGCGAAGATAGATGCAATTGGGTTAGTTGATGTAGGCTTTCCAGCTTGGTGATCGCGGTAGTGACGAGTCACTGTTCCGTGAGCAGCTTCTGCTTCCATCACTTTTCCGTCTGGAGTAATTAAAACTGACGTCATTAAACCTAATGAACCGAAACCTTGAGCTACGGTATCAGACTGAACGTCTCCGTCATAGTTTTTACATGCCCAAACAAAGTTACCATTCCATTTTAATGCAGAAGCAACCATGTCATCGATCAAACGGTGCTCATAAACGATACCAGCTGCATCAAATTTCGCTTTGTAATCTGCTTGGTAGATTTCTTCGAAGATATCTTTGAAACGACCATCGTATTTCTTCAAGATTGTGTTCTTAGTTGATAAATACAAAGGCCATCCTTTGCTTAATGCCATGTTAAAGCAAGAGTGAGCGAAGCCTTTGATAGATTCATCTGTGTTGTACATGGTCATCGCAACGCCATCGCCTTTGAAGTTATATACTTCGAAAGTTTGAGCTGCACCACCATCTTCTGGTTGGAAAGTAACGGTTAATTTTCCTTTTCCTTTTGTAACGAAATCGGTTGCTCTGTATTGATCACCAAAAGCGTGACGACCAATCATGATCGGAGCCGTCCAGTTAGGTACTAAACGAGGAACATTTGCACAAACGATTGGCTCACGGAAAACAGTACCATCTAAGATATTACGGATGGTTCCGTTAGGTGATTTCCACATTTGCTTTAAATCGAACTCTGCTACACGAGCCTCATCCGGAGTGATCGTAGCACATTTGATACCTACACCGTATTTTTTGATTGCCTCAGCAGCCTCGATTGTTACTTGGTCATTCGTCTCATCGCGGTATTCCACGCCTAAATCATAGTACTTAATGTCTAGATCTAAATAAGGCAAGATTAATTTATCCTTGATGAATTTCCAGATAATTCGAGTCATTTCGTCGCCGTCTAATTCAACGACTGGGTTGGCAACTTTAATTTTTTCCATTTTTGTTATATCAAAATTTTGATAGGTTGTGTTAATCTTGCAAAGGTAAAGACTAAATCTTTTTTACGTGAGTATTTTGGGGTATTTTTGTTGAAAATTATAGCTTTTTTTAAGTGCAAGGGGAATAAGGGTGCGAGATAGGAAGTTGTGGATTCGGTTTTGGCCAAAGTATCCACTGACACCCCAGCGATTTACCCTCATTTACGAGAAAACAATTGATTAAAATTTGCCTGAAAAAGCGTAAATTGCAGTCCTTTTTTTAGATACTATGTTTGAGAATTTAAGTTCGAAGTTGACCACTGCCATGCGTACCCTGAAGGGGAACGGCAGAATTACGGATAT
>Ga0228701_1000055_pt1 | contig 144910 bp, 135 predicted proteins | sample McNCre117_Aug_MG_2_FD_178017 | JGI IMG/M metagenome (GOLD analysis project Ga0228701, IMG submission 178017) | Freshwater microbial communities from McNutts Creek, Athens, Georgia, United States - 11-17_Aug_MG | ecosystem: Environmental > Aquatic > Freshwater > Creek | place: USA: Georgia...
TGTTAAAACAGGTTCTAGATTCACTGTAACACTTACAGGCTGAATCGTTGAACAGCCATTAGCATTGGTTCCCTTGATGTAATACGTACCTGTAGCACTCACCGCTGTGTAATTCGATAACGAAGTACTCGCTGAGGCATCACGCCAATACGTGTAGGTCAAACCTGAAGAAGAACTAACCGTAACAGCAGCGGCACTCAAATCAACGGTGGCTGGTGCACATACTGCAGCTGGATTGGTAATAACAACACTTGGTAAGGCGTTGATGGTAACCACAACAGGTTTAATAACATAACATCCCGTAGTGGTATTGGTACCTTTGATGTAATACGTTCCTGATGTACTAATAGCACTTGGATTGGCCAAAGTTGCAGTAGCTGTAGAATTCGTAAAATAAGTGTAAGTCAAATTTGCATCCGAACCTGTTGTCACTCCTATAGAAGTGATGCTCACCGTAGCTGGTGAACAAACTGCCGCCGGATTGGTAATAACAACATTAGGCAAAGGATTTACAATGACAGTTACCGGCGCAATTGTAAAACAACCATTCGTGTTGGTTCCCTTAATATAAAAACTTCCAGATGAAGTAATAGCATTAAAATTAGATAGCGGACTAGAAGCTGCAGAATCTGTCCAATAAGTGTATGTTAAATTAGAAGAAGAACCTGATGTAACTGAAGAAGCACTTAAATCAATCGTAGCAGGTGCACATACGGCTGACGGATTAGTAATTGTAACATTAGGCAAAGAATTAACTACAATTACAGCATTTGACGATACTGTAGTTCCATTTAAATCTGTTACTTCACAAGTGTAAGTCCCCGCATCAACACTTTGCGCATTTATAATTGACACATTAGCCGTTCTACTTCCAGTAACATATCCTGTATTATCAAAAAGTAAATTTCCGTCTTTTTTCCAAACATAACTCAAAGTACCACTTCCTGTTGCAACAACAGATAATGAAATTGTACTACCCACACAAACTGATTGCCCCAAAGGTTGTGTACCAATAGTTGGTCCAACTACACTAGGGTGTATTCCTAAAGCAGTAGACAAACTTGTTGCTCCTGAGTCATTTGATTTTATAATGTTGCCTATTAATCCCTCCATAGAAAATGAAGAAACACTAACTAATAGACATAATGCAATTAGAACAGACTGAAATTTGTGGGGATTTTTCATACTATTTTTTAATAATTTAATTTAAAAGAAGAAAAAACATATCCTGTTTTTAATCCTATTTTGTATAGCATTTACGGTCGATGATAAAATACAATAACTGCTTTTTTACACCAATACAAAGTAGTAACTACTATAATTAAACAAAATTACTTTTTATCGATGGCACAATCTTATTTTTTACCATTGATTAAAAAAATAGTACTCATAAATTAAAGTTTTCAACAATTTTTTGTTAACAACTCTAAACAAAAAAAGCGCCTTATTGAATCCCAATAAAGCGCTTTTGATTTAAAAAAATCAGACTATAAAATATAGTCGGTATTAATAAAATTAGACTCCTTGCTATTCAATAATTCTTGCAAGATTTCGTTGTTATAATCGTTGTCTTTAGAAGCCACAAAAGTTCGAATCGAGAACGAACGCAACGCATCGTGAATACTCAAAGTTCCTACCGCAGAGTCTTTACGACCCGTGAACGGAAATACGTCAGGCCCTCTTTGACACGAGCTGTTCAAGTTAACTCGACAAACCAAATTCACTAAAGTATCAATTAATGGTGCAATAGTTTTAATGTCTTTTCCAAACAAACTCACTTGTTGTCCGTAATTCGATTCGGCCATATCGTTCAATGGCTCTTGAATGTCTTTAAACGAAATCACAGGCACCACTGGACCAAATTGCTCCTCGTGATACACGCGCATAGTTTTGTTCACAGGGTATAAAACGGCAGGAAATATAAAGTTGTCGCTAGGCGTTCCTCCTTTTGCATTCAAAATTTGAGCGCCGTTCACTTTCGCATCGTCAATCAATTCTTGAATATAGGCTGGTTTTTCTTTTTCGGGAAGTGGTGTTAGCATCACTCCTTTTTCCCACGGATTACCAAAAGCCAAAGCATCTACCTTAGCAGCAAAACGCGTATTGAACTCTTGCGCAATCGATTCGTGAACATACAACACTTTCAAAGCCGTACAACGTTGCCCGTTAAATGATAACGAACCCGTAATACATTCTTGGATAGCCAAATCTAAATCGGCGTCTGGTAAAATAATCGCTGGGTTTTTGGCTTCCAAGCCTAAAATCAAACGCAATCTGTTTTTATTAGGATGTTGGTCTTGCAAAGCAATGGCCGACTTACTGTTTCCAATCAAAGCCAAAACACCTACTTTTCCTGATTTCATAATAGGCGAAGCCACTTCTCTACCTCTACCGTAAATAATATTAATAGCCCCTTTAGGGAAACTGCTTCTAAACGCTTCTAATAATGGCGACAACAATAACACACCGTGTTTGGCTGGTTTAAACACCACAGGATTCCCCATAATCAAAGCGGGAATCAACAAAGAGAAGGTTTCATTCAAAGGATAGTTGTACGGCCCAAGACACAATACCACTCCCAAAGGTCCTCTACGCACCATGGCGTGAATGCCTTGCACTTTACTAAAATGAGCACTTCGACTGTTCAATTCTTTCAAACTATCAATCGTGTCATAAATGTACTCTACCGTTCTGTCAAATTCTTTTTCAGAATCGCCAAGGGTTTTTCCAATTTCCCACATTAATAATTTAACTACTTCGGCACGGGTATCTTTCATTTTGGCAACAAAATCTTCCATGCACTTAATGCGATCTACTACCTTCATCGTAGGCCACAAACCTTGACCGTTATTGAACGCTAAATCAGCCGATTCAACGGCTTCCAAAGCTTCTTTTTCTCCCATAGCTGGAATCGTTCCTAACAAGGTAGGTGCATAGGTTGCTGTTGAAGAAATAGTCGAATAAACCGGTGTAGTGACTCCAGTCCATTTCTTTAATTCGCCATTAACTAAATACGTATCTTGAGTTAAAGTCGAGCTAATTTGAAATTCTTGAGGAATTGTACTCATAATATCTTGTTGTGTTGTTGTTTAGTAATTTATGGTTCAACAATATCGCCGTCCCATTCAATAATTCCACCTAATAAATTATAGGTGTTTTCAAAACCCAATTGGTTCATAATCGCACATGCATTAGCACTTCTAGCTCCTGAACGACAGTACACGTAGTAATTTTTGGATTTATCCAATGTTTCTAAATCAGCCACAAAAGCGGCACCTTGATGAAAATCATAATTAATTGCTCCCGCAATATAACCTTCTTCAAATTCCATGGCTGTTCTCACATCGAGTATCACACCATTTTCGTCCGACTCAAATTGAGCAATCCAATCTTCTTGTGTTAAATTCATAGCAAATTATTTTTGGGTAAAAATACGAGGTTTTTATCAAACAATACATCGAAGGTTTGTGAATTAAATAGTATTTTCAAGAAAACGTTTGCGAATAATCATTCTTTGGGTCAAATTCTGATTTTATCGAAAAATACCAAGAAAAATACCCGATTTAAAGTAGAATTAAAAATGAATTACTATTCAGATAACAGGCGTAATTTTGACGCATTGATAGTAAAAAGAGAAGCTATAGCTTAACTTTTTAAATTGTATTATCATCATTAATTTTGACACATTAGCCACTACCCCTCCCTACTAAATATTAAATAAAAAATAGATTAAACCAATTAAAATGAATAGAAATGGTATTGTCAAAGAAATATAATTAAGATTATATCTAAACTTTTTTACTACATAAAACCGCCAAACCAAAAAAAAGGTTATAAGAGATATTATTAAAGTCGGAACGGTAAAAAACAATCCAATTAATAGAATTAATCTTCTGGTTATGTAATTATCTCCATTTGAAAATGAGTTTTGAAATATTTTAAAGATACATAACAATATAGTTCCAATTAAATTAATTGTAGAGTATTTTTTTATTTTGGCATCCATATTTACTAACGTTTAATAGTTTTACCCCCCTCGCTAGCGCAACGGATTATTATGTTCTCCTAAAATTATTACCATAAGAAGAAAGCCAAATATTGAAGTAATTACATAAATACCCGTAATGAAATTTAATCTTTTAATGCGGTCTGGATTTTTTTCATACAATGCATCTTCTATCTCTGATATGGTTATATATTTATTATATCTAATAACCGTAAATAATAAAACAGGCAATGAAATGAATAATGTATACCATTTATTTTCAAAAAGAGACAATTTAAAAAGTTCTTGCATTAAAATTAAAATACCAACAACATTTAAAGATAAACATACTGCTGTTAAAGCTTGACCTGAAAATTCATTCAAATCCTTTTCATATCTTCGGTAAAAAGTATAACAATTATAATAAACTACATCTATAAAATATATTTTTCTATTCTTCATCTATTTGTTCTTGAATATGTTGCCCTATATCTTTCTCCCCGCTGTGCAAAGTCTCCTGACTTTGAGCAAACACAAACCAAATATAATGAAAATTCCTTCAAATGAATACATCTCCACGTAATCCTTATAATTTTCAAGCATCAGTCTCTCGAAATAAAAGTAAAGAAAATCAATCCCTTTTCAAAACAAATTATTATCCAAATATACCGTCCCTACGGGACTTTTATCGGAAAGTCATTTGAGATTACCAAGATGTAGCTCCTAACGGAGCAAGTGTCTTTTATGACTTATCTCGTCGCAATTTATATTGATAACCGGTAAAAGGAATACACACAAGTAATAACAAAATATCGATAACAAAACCTGAGGACATCGTGCAACTTTGGACTATAAGAACACTATTTTGATACCCAATAAAACAATACACTCCGTCCCGTAGGGACAAGATATCGGTAACAAAACAACCCCTTCTATTCAGTTAGTCCCTTAGGGACGAAATATTGGTTAAACACCCCATCCAATTACTTTAATCAAAAAAATGCTGTATTTTTACAGATGCAATAAAACAATCAATCCAAAAAATGGACGATTTAATTAAAAAGACATTTCCTAGTTTCTCCAACGACTTAATCGCAGATATTGAGTCCAATGATTCGGTTCAAAGTTTCAAAACCGGAACCGTTATTATGCGAACAGGTCAGTACATCAAGAACACCGTTTTAGTAACCAAAGGCAAAATCAAAGTCTATCGAGAAGGCGAAGAAGGCGGGGAATTTTTTATGTATTACCTCCAACCCGGTCAGGCTTGCGCCATCTCCATGGTATGTGCTACCAAATCAGAAAAAAGCCAAATCATGGCCAAAGTAGTCGAAGACGCCGAGTTGATTTTGGTACCTCTTTCCCTTATGGATCAATGGATGATGAAGCACCGTTCTTGGTACGAATTTGTCATTGCTACCTACCGCAGTCGTTTTGAAGAAGTCCTCGAAGTCATTGACAGCATCGCTTTTAGAGCCATGGACGAACGTTTGGAATTTTACTTAAAACGCCATGCCGATGCTTGCGGTTGCCAGGACCTAAAATTGTCACATCAAGAAATTGCTACAGAACTCAATACCTCTAGAGAAGTGGTCTCGCGATTACTTAAAAAAATGGAACAACGCCAGTTATTAAAATTGCATCGCAACCATATCGAATTATTGAAAAAATAATACAACTGTGACAAATGTTACAATACAATTGAATTTAAGTACCCATTTTTGTTAACTAAAAAACAAATTAATGGAATATCTAGGTTATTTTGCTTCAATTGTTATTGGACTCTCCTTAGGGTTAATAGGTGGTGGCGGTTCTATTTTAACCATCCCTATTTTAGTCTATTTGTTTAAAATTGATCCTGAACTAGCCACTAGCTATTCATTATTTATCGTGGGAATTACCGCTGCTTCTGGATGCATCAGTCATTACAGAATGGGTAATCTTAAACTCAAATCGGCACTATATTTTGCGGTTCCTTCCGTATTTTCAATACTAATTATTCGTGAAGTAATTTTTCCTCAAATCGCCGAAACATTATTTTCTATTGCTTCATATAAAGTGTCCAAAAGTTTCCTAATCATGGTTGTTTTTTCCATTCTTATGATTTTGGCATCTATCTCAATGATTCGCACCAAAACCATTCAAATACAAGGGGCTAAAACCAATTATACACAACTCGCCATCATTGGTTTCTTCATCGGAATCATCACTGGTTTCCTTGGAGCAGGTGGCGGATTCTTAATAATTCCAGCCCTATTGTTCTTTGCAAAATTACCAATGAAACAAGCGGTTGGAACGTCATTATTAATTATTTTTGTCAATTCCAGCATCGGTTTTGCAGGCGATTTATACATTGGAACACCCATTGATTATCCCTTTTTATTAATTATTTCCAGTATTGCTTTTATCGGAATGCTCATTGGAACCCAACTATCAAAACGAATAGATGGAACCCAACTCAAACCTATTTTTGGTTGGTTTATCCTCATTATGGGAATTTACATTATTACCAAAGAAATTTTCTTGAAATAACGCGTTAAGTAACTAAAGTCACTATAAAAACCTAAATTCTGAATTACATTTGTAGTCCAAAAAATATGTATTTACAATCATGCAAATAGAACAAATTTACACCGGATGTTTAGCACAAGGTGCGTATTATATCACTTCTAACGGAGAAGCCGCTATCATTGACCCATTGCGCGAAGTGCAACCGTATTTGGATCGTTTAGAACGCGACAACGTCAAATTAAAATACATTTTTGAAACGCATTTTCATGCCGATTTTGTTTCGGGTCACGTGGATTTGAGTCAAGCAACGGGTGCCGCCATTGTGTATGGCCCAACGGCTAAACCCGAATTTGAAGCTATTGTTGCCGCTGATGAACAACTATTTGAAGTTGGTAAAATCAAAATAAAAGTACTGCACACACCGGGACACACTATGGAAAGTGCTACGTTCTTGTTAATTGACGAAAACGGAAACGACCACGCTATTTTCTCGGGAGACACCTTATTCATTGGCGATGTAGGCCGTCCTGATTTGGCTCAAAAAGCCGCTTCGATGACCCAAGAAGAATTGGCAGCCACTTTGTACCATTCGCTTCGCAATAAAATCATGACTTTGGGAGACGAAGTAATTGTTTACCCTGCTCACGGTGCCGGAAGTGCTTGCGGAAAAAACATGAGCAAAGAAACCGTTTCGACTATTGGTAACCAAAAAGCAACCAACTATGCATTGAGAGCCAATATGACTGAAGCCGAATTTATCAAAGAAGTTACCGATGGTTTGTTGCCTCCTCCCGCTTATTTTGGAATGAACGTAGCGATGAACAAAAAGGGATATCAAAATTTCGAAACCGTTTTGAACAACGGAATGCGCGCTATTCCTGTATCTCAATTAGAGTTAATGGTAGAGGAAACCAAAGCACTCATTCTAGACACTCGTAACAATGGGGAATTCGCACAAGGATTTATCCCGCAGTCCATCAACATTGGAATCGATGGCGATTTTGCTCCATGGGTAGGCGCTTTAATTGCCGATGTGAACCAACCGATTATTTTAGTGAGTCCGAACGGTCGCGAGGAAGAAACCGTAACCCGTTTGAGCCGCGTTGGTTTTGACAACCTAATCGGGCATTTAGAAGGCGGATTCGAATCTTGGAAAAAGGCAGAAAAAGAAATCGATACTGTTTCACGAATTACTACTGAAGAGTTTGAACAACAAGTGATCATTGGCGAAAGCAAAATCATTGATGTTCGTAAAGAAAGTGAATACGAGGCCGAACACGTTGAAGACGCTTACAGCAAGCCACTTGCCTATATCAATGATTGGGTAAAAGACATCAACCCAGACGAACATTTCTTTTTGCACTGCGCAGGCGGTTACCGTTCGATGATTGCAGCTTCTATTTTGGAAGCACGCGGTTTCAGAAATTTTAGCGAGGTAGCAGGCGGTTTTAATGCGATTGCAAAAACCACTGTTCCCAGAACCGATTTCGTTTGCCAAAGTAAAGTATTGAAATAAAACGAGTAATTAAAATAAATTTCTATGATTTTTTCGTCAGTTCGAGTGATTTTCGACCGAAACTTCGGGAAGAAAATAGTATCGAGAACACGAAAAAATGTACTAAAAACGGTTCTCGATACATTTTTTGTTCCTCCCGATTGACATCGGAAAAACAAAAAACACTCGAACTGACGTATTGAGTAATTTAAAATAAAAACACCATGGAAGACTTAAATTGTTGTGTCACTTCTTGCGAAAAACCCTTAGACCAAGCCTATTGGGATGCCCAATACAAAGCTAAAGCTACAGGTTGGGATTTAGGAACGGTTTCCCCTCCTATTCAGGATTTTATAGCGACTATTGAAGATAAAAATAGTGCGATATTGATTCCGGGTGGCGGGAACTCCTATGAGGCTGAATACCTTTTACACCAAGGGTTTACCAATATCACTGTAATTGATATTGCGCCTACTTTAATAGAAGTATTACAACAAAAATTTGTCAATCATCCCAACCTCAAAATCATTTTGGGCGACTTTTTTGAGCACCAAGGACAGTACGATTGGATCATTGAACAAACGTTCTTTTGTGCACTTCCACCCACGATGCGTCCAAAATACGTTTGGAAAATGCACCAATTGTTAGCTCCCAAAGGAAAAATTGTAGGCTTGCTGTTCAACCGTGAATTTGAACAAGGCCCTCCTTTTGGCGGTAACAAAGTAGAATACATCAATCTGTTTTCAGGAGCTTTTACTATTGAAAAAATGGAAGTGTGTACGAATTCGGTAGCACCAAGAGCAAATGCCGAATTGTGGATTGAATTCAAAAAAAATACCGAAGCTACGGTGCATTTGTATGAATTTGAAGGCATTACTTGCAGCGGATGCAAAGCTACCGTTTCAGAAAAACTAGGGTCATTAGACACTGTTTTAAATGTTAGTATGAATACTAATTTTAGCGAAGTAGTGATTGCCAGTACCCAAGAAGTGGCACTCCAAAAATTACAAGACACCGTTTCTTATGACGAAAAATACAAAATCATTAAAGCCAATTACTAAGCTATGAAAAACTTACTTTTAACCAATTGGCACCTCATGCGCTGGGTGCGTTTGGCCTTTGCTATTTTTCTTTTCAGTCAAGCCTATGTTTTGAGAGAATGGACTTTTGTGTTTTTTGGCGCTTTCTTCTTCCTTCAAGTGGTTTTTAATATGGGTTGCGGTGCCAATGGTTGTGCTGTACCCAATTCAAAAAAATAAATCATGGGAAATTTTAATCAAATTATACAATCAGACCAACCCGTTTTGGTTGATTTTTTTGCCACTTGGTGTGGCCCTTGCCAAATGCTAGCCCCTATATTGAAAGAGGTAAAAGCTAATTTAGGCGAACGCATCTCCATTATTAAAATTGATGTGGATAAAAACCAAGCCGTGGCAGCCCAATACCAAGTTCGCGGTGTGCCTACGATGATTTTGTTCCAAAATGGCAAACAATTATGGAGACAATCAGGAGTGCTTTCTAAAGAAGACCTGATAAAAGTAATCCTTGAAAAAAGCAACTAATGACTAAGAAAGCCTTATTTCTAAAAGGCTTGAGGTCTATTTATTGATTTGTATAGGAAAAATAAATATATTTGGAATAAGTTAAGCAAAATAAAATTTCGTTTACCTACCTAATTAGTTATATATATAGGCAATCGTTCGTTCCTCTTATATACAAGTTATGAGCAACTTTAAAAACACATTTATGAGAAAAATAACTTTCCTTTTTTTGATTCTATGCTATCAAAACATATATTGTCAAAATATCAAAGACAAACTTGATAAAGTTACAACAATTGAAGAAGCCCAAAAGTTTATTGAAGACAATCCTGAATTAATTCCGGAAGTGTTTAATATTTCACCAGAAATTGATACTTTGGTACCTGCATATTTTAATACATTCAAAGCGGGAAATATTATAAGTGAAAATGGAAATACTTTTAAAGTTATCTCTATTACTAAGGAAAAAGCACTTCGTGTTAGCTATATATATTTAGATGGAAGCAAACTTACAATAAATGAAATAAACAAACTTCGTCCACAAATAATTAAGCAATATAAAAAAGGAATTAAATTTACTGATTTGGCGAAAAAATATACAATGGATGGAAATATAAAAGCAGATTTAAATTGGTTTACAGAAGATATGATGGTACCGGAATTTGTAAACGCAATAAAAATTCATAAAAAGGGAGATATCTTTACAGTTGACGTACCAGAAAATAAATGGTATTATGTAACGCTAAAAACACACCGAGATAAAGAAGTAACTAAAATTACGATGCTTAAAATCAAAAGTAGTTGAAAACCCCAGCTAGCGCGAGCGCCTCGATCGTGATTGTATATAAAACACAATAAAATGATGTGTCTATTGTAACAAACTACACCCTCCCCTTCAGCGCTACCGCGTCAATATCGCTATGCGAAGCATCATAAACAGATTGTCCTTCTTTAATCAAAAGCAATTGCGGTGATTGGTGGTACACCTCAAAACGAGTCGCAATCTCATTTGAGATGTCGCGATGATTGAGCAAGTCTAAAAAATAAGGCGTTACACTGCCTTCCAAATCAAATTCATTCTCAAATTGTTTCAACGCCATACGGCTAATACTGCAACGGGTGCTATGTTTAAAAATCACTACCGGCTGTTGGTAAGACAATTCCATAATCTCGTTCAATTGTCCCAAATCAGTCAATGGGATCCAATTGATTTTGGAAGCATTGGTGTTTTTATTTTCTGAATCCCCAAAAATAGTATTGAATAAAGTCATTTTGTCGTTTTTTAAGTCATTTTGTCGGTCGTAAACCCTTGATATAAGCCAAATTGTCGTAAATTTAGGAGTGGAATAACAATTGACGAATTTTTTACAAAGATATTTATTTAACCCCAAATTCAACTTTAAAAAAAAGACAAAATGAACATTAATAAATTTACTACCAAATCGCAGGAGGCCATCCAACTTTCGCAACAACTAGCGCAAGGATTGGGCCACCAACAAATTGAAAACGAACATATTTTCAAAGCCCTTTTAGAAGTCGATGAAAATGTAACGCCTTTTCTATTAAAAAAATTAAATGTGAATGTATCGCTTTTCAAACAAATCTTGGAAAGCACCCTTCAAAGTTTCCCTAAAGTGTCGGGTGGCGATATTATGTTGTCCAGAACAGCCAATAGTACGTTAAACGAAGCCGAAATTTTAGCCGGAAAAATGAACGACGAATTCGTTTCAGTAGAACATTTGGTACTCGCTATTTTTGGTTCCAAAAGTAAAGTGGGCCAAATCTTAAAAGACCAAGGCGTTACCGAAAAAGGACTAAAAGCAGCCATTGAAGAAATGAGAAAAGGCGAAAGAGTCACTTCTGCCTCTGCCGAAGAAACCTACAACGCTTTAAACAAATACGCCAAAAACCTGAATGATTTAGCTCAAAGCGGCAAATTAGATCCTGTTATTGGTCGTGACGAGGAAATTCGTCGTGTATTGCAAATTTTAACGCGACGAACCAAAAACAATCCAATGCTTGTGGGTGAACCTGGTGTGGGTAAAACCGCTATTGCCGAAGGTTTGGCACATCGAATTGTAGATGGAGACGTACCAGAAAACTTAAAAGACAAAATTATCTTCTCACTCGATATGGGTGCTTTGATTGCGGGTGCCAAATACAAAGGAGAATTTGAAGAACGTCTAAAATCGGTAGTGAAAGAAGTCACTGCTGCCGAAGGTGATATTGTGCTTTTTATTGACGAAATCCACACCCTCGTGGGTGCTGGAGGTGGCGAAGGCGCTATGGATGCAGCAAATATTTTGAAACCCGCTTTGGCGCGTGGTGAATTGCGCGCGATTGGTGCCACTACTTTAGACGAGTACCAAAAATATTTTGAAAAAGACAAAGCACTCGAAAGACGTTTCCAAAAAGTAATGGTAGAAGAACCGGATACGGAAAGTGCCGTTTCTATCTTGCGTGGTATCAAAGAAAAATACGAAACACACCACAAGGTGCAAATCAAAGACGAGGCGATTATTGCAGCAGTAGAATTGTCGCAACGCTATATTACCAACCGTTTTTTACCCGACAAAGCCATTGATTTAATGGACGAAGCGGCTTCTAAATTGCGCATGGAAATCAATTCAAAACCCGAAGAATTGGACGTTTTGGATCGAAAAATAATGCAATTGGAAATCGAAATTGAAGCCATCAAACGCGAAAAAGACGAAAGTAAATTGAAAGTCTTGGGCATGGATTTGGCCAACTTAAAAGAAGACCGCAACGAGATATACGCCAAATGGAAATCGGAAAAAGATGTGGTAGACAACATCCAAGCGGTTAAAACAGAAATTGAAGATTTCAAATACGAAGCCGAACGTGCCGAGCGTGATGGCGACTACGGAAAAGTAGCTGAAATTCGTTACGGAAAAATCAAAGAAGCCCAAGAACGATTGGACGCTTTGGTAAAACAATTACAAGAAAATCAATCGGGAACGTCCTTGATAAAAGAAGTCGTGACCCGAGAAGATATCGCCGAAGTAGTTGCTAAATGGACAGGAATTCCAGTTGTCAAAATGTTGCAAGGCGAAAGAGAAAAACTCTTGAAACTAGAAGACGAATTGCACAAACGTGTGGTAGGTCAAGAAGAAGCAATTGAAGCCATTAGCGATGCCGTTCGTAGAAGTCGTGCCGGTTTGCAAGACATGAAAAAACCAGTAGGTACTTTCCTTTTCCTAGGGACAACCGGTGTGGGTAAAACGGAATTGGCGAAAGCCTTAGCCGAATATTTATTTGACGATGAAAACGCCATGACCCGAATTGACATGAGCGAATACCAAGAACGCCATTCGGTGAGCCGTTTAGTGGGAGCGCCTCCAGGCTATGTGGGCTATGACGAAGGAGGACAATTGACCGAAGCTGTCCGAAGAAAACCCTATTCTGTAATCTTGTTGGACGAAATTGAAAAAGCACATCCGGATACGTTTAATATCCTATTACAAGTTTTGGACGAGGGACGTTTAACGGATAACAAAGGACGTTTGGCCGACTTCAAAAACACGATTATCATCATGACGTCGAATATGGGTAGTCAAATCATTCAAGAGAAATTCGAAAACTTGAAAGGTGGCATCGAAGCAGCAACCGAATCGGCCAAAGTGGAAGTGTTAGGCTTATTGAAACAAACTGTACGTCCGGAATTCATCAACCGTATTGACGAAATTGTAATGTTCACACCGTTGACCAATGATAATATTGCACAAATCGTAGGCTTACAACTGAAATCGGTAACAAAAATGCTAGCACAACAAGGCATCACGATGGATGCTACACCTGAGGCTATCGAGTATTTGTCTCAAAAAGGGTACGACCCACAATTTGGAGCCAGACCTGTAAAAAGGGTAATTCAAAGGGAAGTATTGAATCAATTGTCTAAAGAAATACTAGCAGGGAAAATTCAAACTGAGAGTATTATCCTTTTGGATGCCTTTGACGGACAATTGGTCTTTAGAAATCAAAGCGAATTGGTTTCATAATTGAAAATACATTCCATTTAGGTTGAAATTCAAATTAAAAAAATGAACCACATAGATACATAGATTTATGATTTATAGTCAAAGAATGGATAGAAATAATTCTATTCTTCACATAGATTAGCTTTGTGAAAAGTAAAATGCCTATCCGAATCTTTTAAATACAAAGCAATTCTATGTATCTATGTGGTTAAAATTTAATTTGACCCAACAAGTCTGCATCCAAGCTTAATTTAACAAAAAAGCGAGAAAAATATATTTTTTTTCGCTTTTTTATATTGGGATAATGGAATAACCTTTATATATTTGTCAGCACATAAACAGCATATGATAACGAATACAAACAATACTTGGTGGTGGAACAATTTACGTCAGTCGTCGTGAACAGAGCTCCTGTAGTATTACTATAAATATAAAAGGCTTGTCATGACGACAAGCCTTTTTTCATATCTCAAACGATGCTTTTGATAACATTTTAAAAATGAATATTTTGAAATCTTTTATTTTAAATACAAAATACAAACAAATCCTAGCGGATACGATTACGCCGGTGAGTGTGTACTTGAAAATACGCGATAAATTCCCAAATAGTTTGCTTTTAGAAAGTAGCGACTACCACGGAAACGACAATAGTTTTTCGTACATCTGCTGCAATCCTATCGCATCTATTAAAATTGAAAACGAAACGATTATCAAAAACTTCCCTGATGGAAGTGCTGAAAAAATAGCTATCGAGGCTACAACCGATATTCCTGCCGTAATTCAAGAATTTTCAGGACAGTTTGAATCGGAGAAAAACGATTTCAAATTCATCAATAATGGCTTATTTGGTTACATTTCGTATGATGCCGTGCGTTACTTTGAAAAGATAAACATTGCCAAAAAAGAAAACAGCAATACCATTCCGGATGTGTATTATGCAGTATATCAAAATATCATTGCTATCAATCATTTCAAAAATGAGGCGTATATTTTCTGTCATAGTGTAGACGGAAAAAATAACATTGCAGAAATCGAACAATTGTTGCAGTCTCGCAATATTGCTTCCTATTCATTTTCAAAAGACGGTCAAGGGTTTTCTAATTTAACTGACGAAGAATTCAAGCATAATGTGGCTTTGGCCAAAAAACATTGTTACCGTGGCGATGTGTTCCAATTGGTTTTATCAAGACGCTTTACGCAAGGATTCAAAGGCGACGAATTCAATGTGTATCGTGCCTTGCGAAGCATTAACCCATCACCTTACCTCTTTTTCTTTGATTATGGCGATTTCAAAATATTTGGCTCTTCACCCGAAGCCCAAATCATTGTCAAAAACCGTAAAGCAGAGATTCACCCCATTGCTGGGACCTTCAAAAGAACGGGCGATGATGAAAAAGACGCCGTTTTGGCCAAACAGTTATCCGAAGATAAAAAAGAAAATAGCGAACACGTGATGTTGGTTGATTTGGCTCGAAACGATTTAAGCCGAAACGGACATGAGGTACAAGTAGAAAAATACCGAGAAGTACAGTTCTTTTCGCACGTGATTCATTTGGTTTCCAAAGTAACCGGACATTTACACGATACCGCTTCAACAATGCAGGTCGTAGCCGATACTTTCCCTGCAGGAACTTTGAGCGGTGCGCCAAAACACCGTGCGATGCAATTGATTGAAGAGTATGAAAAAACGAATCGTAATTTTTATGGAGGCGCTATCGGATTTATGGATTTCAAAGGGAATTTCAATCATGCCATTATGATTCGTACTTTTTTAAGTAAAAACCACCAATTGCATTGTCAAGCGGGTGCCGGAATCGTTGCCGATTCTGATGAAGAAAGCGAAATGCAAGAAGTGTACAACAAACTAAGAGCCTTGAATACGGCTTTGGATTTGGCAGAAACAATATAAAATGTAACAATTTAAGAATTTAAAGATGCTGATTTTTCAATCTTTAAATCTTTCAATTTTTTAATGAAAAAATGAAAAAGATACTAGTCATAGACAATTACGATAGCTTCACGTACAATTTAGTCCACTATTTAGAGGATTTAGATTGCGAAGTAACTGTGTATAGAAACGATGAATTTGAAATGGAGGAGATCGCTCGTTTTGACAAAATTTTATTATCGCCTGGTCCTGGAATTCCAGAGGAAGCAGGTTTATTAAAACAAGTCATTCAGCAGTACGGCCCTACCAAAAGTATTTTTGGCGTATGCCTAGGACAACAAGCTATTGGTGAGGTCTATGGTGGCACATTATCTAACCTAGACAAGGTATATCATGGGGTAGCGACGACCGTTACAAAAGCGGTTAACAACGAATTGTTATTTGAAGGATTGGACAACGAATTTGAAGTGGGGCGTTACCATTCTTGGGTAGTAGACGCTAATTTACCCGACTGTTTAGAAGCGACTTCCTTTGACGAAAACGGACAAGTCATGTCGCTTCGCCACAAAACCTATGATGTTAGAGGAGTTCAATTTCACCCAGAAAGTGTATTGACGCCTAACGGGAAAAAAATGTTAGAAAATTGGGTGAAAAGTTAAGTTAGATTGTTAGATAAATTAGATCGTTAGAAATTAATCTCCATACCTATAAACCTTCGTGCCTTAGCGCCCTAGTGGCAAATAAATAAAAATGAAAAACATACTCAACAGACTTATCAATCACGAAATGCTTTCCAAAGACGAGGCAAAAAACGTATTGGTTAATATATCAAATGGTGATTACAATACCAGTCAGATTGCTTCTTTCTTGACAGTGTACATGATGCGTAGCATTAGCATCGAAGAATTAGCCGGTTTCCGCGAAGCCTTATTGGATTTGTGTATCCGTGTTGATTTATCAGGCTACAATACCATCGATTTGTGCGGAACGGGTGGAGACGGAAAAGACACCTTTAATATTTCAACCTTGGCGTCTTTTGTGGCGGCGGGAGCTGGAATCAAAGTAGCCAAGCACGGAAATTACGGCGTTTCGTCTATTTCAGGATCGAGTAATGTGATGGAGAAAATGGGAATCAAATTCAGTAATGATGCTGATTTCCTTGAAAAATGTATGGAAAAAGCAGGCATCTGTATTTTGCACGCGCCACTCTTCCACCCTGCTATGAAAAATGTGGGACCTATCCGAAAAGAATTGGGTGTAAAAACTTTTTTCAATATGTTGGGACCTATGGTAAATCCTGCCTTTCCACAAAATCAATTGGTGGGCGTTTTTAACTTGGAGTTGGCTCGAATGTATGCCTATTTGTATCAAAACACGGATAGAAATTTCACTATTTTACATTCACTTGATGGCTATGACGAAGTATCGTTAACCTGTCCAACGAAATGCATCACCAACACCAAAGAACTGATGCTGAATCCAGATGATTTTGGCGTTCGACTTTTGTCACAAACCGAAATTGAAGGCGGAAAAACCATCGAAGCATCCGCACAATTATTTACCGATATTATTTCAGGAAAAGGAACCGAAGCCCAAAACAATGTAGTTTGTGCCAATGCGGCTATGGCTATTGCTACGGTTACAAAATGCAGTCCATTAGAAGGTTTTGAATTAGCCAAAGAGAGTTTGTTCTCTGGAAAAGGATTGCAAGCCATACAAATTTTACAAGAGTTAAGTAAGTAAAACACGAATGGCACGAATTAGCACAAATGAATTTAAAAATCAATTTTTAACCTTTGCGCCCTAGCGCCTTAGCGGCAGAAAAAAAATGAACATATTAGACAAAATAATAGTAGACAAACGAAGAGAAGTACTACTCAAAAAATCGATTATTCCGGTTTCACAATTGGAAGCATCGGTATTTTTTGGAAAACAAACTATTTCGTTGAGTCATAATTTACGAAATAGTAATTCGGGAATTATCGCCGAACACAAACGTCGTTCCCCTTCCAAAGCCGAAATCAATTACGGTTTTACCGTAGAAGAAGTAGTGAAAGGCTATGAAACAGCAGGTGCCTGTGGAATTTCTGTTCTAACGGATGGAAAATATTTTGGCGGTTCTTTGGACGATTTGTTATTAGCTAGAGCTACCGTAAATATTCCGCTTTTGCGAAAAGAATTCATCGTAGACGAATACCAAATTTTGGAAGCCAAAGCCCACGGAGCCGATTTAATTCTGCTAATCGCTGCGGTCTTGAGTCGGGAAGAAATCAAAAGTTTATCTGAATTTGCACATCGTTTAGGATTGGAAGTCCTTTTAGAAGTCCACAATCAAGAAGAATTAGAAAAATCAATTATGCCAAGTTTGGATATGATTGGAGTCAATAACCGAAATTTAAAAACCTTTGAAGTGAGTTTGGATTTCAGTAAGACATTGGCTGACCAAATTCCGAATGAATTTGTAAAAGTATCCGAAAGCGGGATTTCGTCAATTGAAGCCATAACCGAATTAAAACCGTACGGATATCAAGGATTTTTAATTGGTGAAAACTTCATGAAAACAGATAATGCGGGCCAAGCGGCTAAGGAATTTATTGAGCAATTGTTATAAAAAACAAATTTAATTAATTGAGCTAGACAAAAAATATTATGAAAAGATTATTTTATTTGCTTTTTTTTGTAAGTTTTATCTCTTTTTCTCAAATTAGATATTACAGAATTAATTATACTAATTTGCCCCAATCAATTGAACTTACAGAAAATAATGGTGTAATTAAGGGGATTATAATTACTAAATTAGATAAAGGCAGCTGGAATATAAATTGCTTTAACAGATCTTGGCGAAAATTCTGGAAAATAAAACCTAAAGGAATTACTATTATCAATCAAATAAACGAAGAGGTCTCAAAAGATTTAATGCTACAATTAAAAAGCGATGGTATAGAAACAATTAAAAATTGTAAAGATGATTTAAATTGCGAAAACATTAACTTTCTTGATGGATCAAGTACTTCCTTTAAAATTAAAACCGAAAAAATTGATCGAGAATATTATTTCAGTGAAATATATCCAATTTCAAAAGATCATATTGAAACTAATGAAATTAGAAAACAAGCTCAGAATATTATAACTACAATGAATCAATTTATCAATTTAAAAGAAAATTTTTCTAACGTAATTAAGCAATTACCAAGTGGAAAATATTACTATTTCAATGGTAATTCAATATGTCAAATAAATCATAAAAAAAATAAGCTATAGTAATTAGAAGTCCAAATACTGAAATTTAAACTATGAAACTCAAAATCTGCGGCATGAAATACCCTGGTAATATTCTCGAAGTAGGATCACTCTTACCCGATTATATGGGTTTTATATTTTGGAAAAAGTCGGCGCGCTATTTTGACGGTCAATTGCCTAACTTGCCTCAAAGCATCAAGAAGACAGGCGTTTTTGTCAATGCAAGTCAAGAAGAAATTGCAGCAAAAGTAACTCAATACGATTTACAAGCCGTGCAATTACACGGACAGGAATCGGTGGAATTTTGCCAAGAATTGAAAACTAAATTGGCTAAAAGCATTGAAATCATTAAAGTATTTTCGGTGGATGAAGCTTTTGATTTTGACCAATTACAAGCTTTTGAAACGGTTTGTGATTATTTCCTTTTTGATACCAAAGGAAAACTGCCTGGTGGCAACGGAACCACTTTTGATTGGAAAGTACTTGAAAACTATCCTTCAAAAAAGCCCTTCTTTTTGAGTGGCGGCATTGGATTAGACGAAATTGATTTGGTCAACGAAATACTAAAAACCGATTTACCCATATACGCTATCGATGTAAATAGTAAATTTGAGATCGAAGCAGGATTGAAAAACAGCGAATTATTAGATCGCTTTAAACAAAAAATAAACTTTTAAAAAGTACATACCATGAGTTACAACGTCGACGAAAAAGGCTATTATGGAGAATTTGGAGGAGCTTACATTCCGGAAATGTTATATCCCAATGTAGAAGAATTACGCCAAAATTATTTAAAAATTACAGCCGAACCTGAGTTTCAAGCTGAGTTTGACGCTTTGTTACGAGATTATGTAGGCCGTCCTACTCCGCTTTACTTTGCAGCGCGTTTGTCTGAAAAATACAATACCAAAATCTACCTCAAAAGAGAAGATTTATGCCATACTGGAGCACATAAAGTAAACAATACGATTGGACAAATTTTATTAGCCAAACGATTGGGCAAAAAGCGAATCATTGCCGAAACTGGCGCGGGTCAACACGGGGTAGCTACAGCAACCGTTTGTGCTTTGATGGGCTTGGAATGTATTGTGTATATGGGCGAAATTGACATTAAACGTCAAGCGCCGAATGTAGCGCGCATGAAAATGTTGGGTGCCGAAGTACGTCCTGCACTTTCGGGTTCTCGCACCTTAAAAGACGCTACTAACGAAGCTATTCGCGATTGGATTAATAACCCTGTAGATACCTATTACATCATTGGTTCTGTAGTGGGACCCCATCCATATCCTGATATGGTGGCGCGTTTCCAATCGGTTATTTCTAAAGAAATCAAAAGCCAGTTATTGAAAAAAGAAGGCAAAGAAAATCCTGATTATGTGATTGCTTGTGTGGGTGGAGGAAGTAATGCTGCGGGAGCGTATTACCACTTTTTGGACGAAAAAGACGTAAATATCATCGCTGTCGAAGCAGCAGGTTTAGGAGTAGATTCAGGCGAAAGTGCGGCTACATCCGCTTTGGGTAAAATAGGAATCATTCACGGAAGTAAAACCCTTTTGATGCAAACACCGGACGGACAAATTACAGAACCCTACTCTATTTCGGCAGGATTGGATTATCCAGGTGTTGGCCCTATGCACGCACATTTGTTTGCTTCAGGAAGAGCACAATTCATATCCATTACTGATGCACAAGCTATGAATTGGGGATTAGAATTATCTAAATTAGAAGGAATTATTCCGGCTATTGAAAGTGCGCACGCTTTTGCTGTTTTGGACGAAATGAAATTCAAACCTAACGATGTGGTGGTAATCAATCTTTCGGGACGAGGTGACAAAGATTTGAATACGTATATTGATTATTTTAAATTGTAACAATGTGCGATTTGCGATATACGATGTACGATTTGCGAAGTACGATGTACGATTAGCATAAATTAACTTAAAAACCCCCAAATCTTATGAAAGTAGTAATGCTAAAACGAACTAAAAAGTTTGCACTTGATTGTTGGATTCTGTGTAGTAAATTACCAAAAACTAGAGAATACAATGCCTATGTAAACCAACTTATTCGTTGCTCAAGCTCAGTAGGTGCTAATTATAGAGCTACACAAAGAGCAAAATCGGCCCCAGATTTTATAAATAAATTAAAAATTGTTGAAGAAGAAGCTGATGAAAGTCACTTTTTTCTTGAACTCATTCAAGATATTACTTTGATAGAAAAAATTGAATTAAATTCGGAAATTGAATTACTCTTAAAAGAAGCAAATGAAATTACAGCTATCATTGTATCATCATTAAAAACAGCTCGAATTAATAACTCAAAATAACAAAACACACCATATACGCCAAATCGTAAATCGTATATCGTAAATCATAAATTAAAATGAATCGGATAAATCAAAAATTACAAGAAACTAAAAAAGTACTGTCTATTTATTTTTCAGCGGGCTATCCCAACCTAAACGATACCGCACAAATCATTCAAGATTTAGAAAAAAGTGGTGTTGATATGATTGAAATTGGATTGCCTTTTAGTGATCCTTTAGCCGATGGACCAACCATTCAAGCGAGTTCTACGCAAGCTTTACACAACGGCATGACAACTCAAGTGTTGTTTGACCAGTTAAAAGACATTCGCAAAACAGTATCTATTCCATTAGTAATCATGGGGTATTTCAACCCAATGTTACAATACGGAGTAGAGAATTTCTGTAAAAAATGTGCTGAAATTGGTATCGACGGTTTAATCATTCCTGATTTACCGGTGGATGTGTATGCAGAGCAATACAAAGCAACTTTTGAAAAATACGGACTTATCAACGTGTTTTTAATTACACCACAAACGTCTGACGAACGTATCCGCTTTATTGATAGTGTTTCTGACGGATTTATTTATATGGTAAGTTCTGCTAGTGTAACGGGTTCGCAATCGGGCTTTGGAAGTGTACAAGAAAGCTATTTCCAGCGTATTGCTACTATGAATTTAAAGAATCCACAAATCATCGGTTTTGGAATCAACAATGCCGAAACCTTCAATCAAGCGACTGAATTTGCTAAAGGTGCCATTATTGGAAGTGCTTTTATTACGCATTTGACCCAAAATGGAACCGGAAAAATTGAAGAGTTTGTGAAAAACATACGTTAATGACATTCCAAAGAACAACATCTGACGATAGTAACTTTCTACGTTTAGTAGCCCTACTGGACGAAGATTTAGCTATTCGCGATGGTGAAGATCATGCGTTTTATGCTCAATTTGATACCGTAGAACACATTAAAAATGTTGTGGTTTGCTACCAAGGCGAACTTGCTGTTGGTTGTGGTGCGTTCAAACCCTACACTGATTCTACTGCCGAAATAAAACGAATGTTTGTTCATCCCGATTTCCGTGGGCAAGGTATCGCTAGAAAAATACTAACCGCATTAGAAAATTGGGCAACCGAATATGGTTTTACCAATTGTATTTTAGAAACAGGTACTAACAATCCGCCAGCCATTCAATTGTACGCCAAAGCAGGTTATACAGTTATCCCTAATTATGACCAATACGAAAATGTGGTGACAAGTGTTTGTTTTGGTAAAACAATCGTATACTAATTCAATAAAAACATTTCGTCCCTATGGGACTTTTATCTTCTACCATAGTCAACCTTACCTATATAGTGTCCCTACGGGACAAATCAATTAAAAACAATAAAAACGTATCATTAGTCCCGTTAGGGACTAAATTTGGGTAATCCATAAAGTAAACACCGTAACTCAAAGTCCCGTAGGGACTATATTTGTTAAACGCTGATACAAACTTCTCTCTCTCGGAAAGCTTCCAGCCTTTAAAAGGCTGGAAGCTTTGGAAACAAATCATTTTTAGATTTGTTAAAAAGATGTTAAACTAAAAATTAAACAATTGTTTAATTAAACAGTTGTTTAATTTTGTTGTTCCAAAAAAACAACGCTTTGAAAAGCAATTTCAACGACAAACAAATTCAGATTTTAGAAGTAGCCGAAACCTTATTTGCAGAAAAAGGTTTTGACGGAACTTCTATTCGGGATATTTCGAAAATAGCAAAGATTAATATTGCTATGATTTCGTATTATTTTGGATCGAAAGAACGATTATTGGAATCCTTGCTTTTTTATAGAACGTCGGATTTAAAAAATCAATTGGATCATTTAATCCTGGAAGAATTAGAACCTATTGACAAAATCAATAAGTTGATCGAATTGTACATCAACCGAATCAACAAAAACAAGGGTATTTACCGCATTTTACATTTCGAATTCAATTCGGAAAAAAGAGCAGAAAGTTTAGCGGCATTTTCTGAATTAAAAAAAGGAAATCTAAAAACACTTGAAACCATCATTGCCGAAGGGCAGCAAAAAGGGGTGTTTAGAAAAGACGTTATTGTTCCCCTGCTTACTCCTACTATTTTGGGTACTTTTTTTCATTTCCAAATGAACAAACCCTTTTTCGAAGAAGTATTGGGATTGAATACCAAAGAAGCTTTTGAAAATTACAGCACAACAGAATTAAAAAATCATATACAACAAACCATAAAAGCGCTACTACTACATGAAGAAAATTAATCGATTCTTGCTCTTTGGATTGTCCGTTTTAGGGATAAGCTCCATAGACGCACAAGAGAAAAAAAGCCTAACATTAGACGAAGCCGTTCATTTAGCTTGGGACAAAAGCAATGAAGTGGGATTGGCAAATGCCAAAGTAAACTCTAAAAAATATGAGTTACAATCGGCAAAAAACAATCAATATCCCGATTTTAGAATTTCGGGACAATACCAGCGATTAGCGAATGCCTCCATCAATTTAAAGTCAAGTCAAAATAGCAATTCTGGTTCATTACCAGTAGTTGACCAATTGATGTTAGGACAAGCCAATGCGACGCTTCCTATTTTTGCGGGTTTCAAAACGCAAAATAGTGTACAAATGCATGAAAATCTGTATGAAGCCGAAACAGCTTCTGCAACTCATACCAAAGAAGAAGTCGCCATGAAAGTGATTAATCTTTATGCTAGTTTGTTCAAGGCGCAGAAAACAATCGCCCTTTTGAAAGAAAATCAAAAACGAGCAGAACAACGTGCGTATGATTTTGGCGAATTAGAAAAAAATGAAATCATTGCTCGAAACGATTTATTGAAAGCACAATTACAGGTTTCAAAAATCAAATTATCGATTGACGAAGCGGTGAATAATGAAAATATCATTAACTTTCAATTAGTTACCTTCTTGAAATTGCCTATTGGAACTCAATTAGAGATTCGCGAAAGTGATTTTGCTAACTTTAAAATGGATAATGTTCCAACAAGCGAGCAACCAGCTTTGGAAAACAGAAAAGATCTACAAGCAATTCAATTACAAGAAAAAGCAAGCAAAGCCAACATTAAAGTAGCTAAAGCGGCTTATTATCCAACTGTCAACCTCATCGGTGGGTATGTGGCATTGGATTTGAAAAATGTAGTAACCGTTCAAAACGCAATGAATTATGGTTTGGGATTATCGTATGATTTGAGTTCTATTTTTAAAAATGGTGCTGCTGTCAAATTAGCCGAAAGCAAAGCAACTGAAATTCAAAATTCGGAAGCGATGCTAACGGACTATATCAAAATTGAAGTCCAAAAAGCGATAGAAGAATACCATTTAGCCATGCAACAAAATGAAGTTTATGCCCAAGCTGTAGCGCAATCTTCAGAAAACTACCGCATTATCAAAGACAAATACGATAACGGATTAGCCGATACCAATGACTTATTAGAAGCCGATGTAGAACAACTCAGTGCTAATATCAATAAGACATTGGCTAGAGCCAATATTATTCAAAAATACTACGCCTTGCTTAACGCAACAGGACAATTAACTACCACTTTCACTATTTCAAAACTATAACTGACACCTGACATGGAAAAGAAAAACAACAATAAAAAGTTCATTACTATATTTTTAGCATTAATCATTGTAGGTGGTTCTTACGGAACATACAAATACCTACATGCGCAATCTCACGAGCTAACGGATGATGCACAGATTGAGAAAAAAATGAATCCAATCATTCCGAGAGTTTCAGGATATGTGGACAAAGTGTATGTAAAAGACAACGATTTTGTAAAAAAGGGAGATACTTTATTTACAATTGACCAAAGAGACTTCAAAATCAAAATAGAAGAAGCAAATTCTGCTTTAGTAGCTGCCGAAGGTAGTTTTGAAGTATCCAAAGCTGATATTAGTGGTGCGGTAGCTAGCGTGGCTGTATCGGACGCCAATGTTCAATCAGCTAGTGGTACTATTGAAGCGGCTACAATTCGTTTAGGACGCTTAACTAGTGATTACAACAGATACAATAATTTGTACAAAAATCATTCGATTACCAAACAACAATACGAACAAGCTTTGGCTGCGAAACAAGAAGCCGAAACTCAGGTGCGCATTTTGCAACAACAACAAAAAGCAAGTAGCTACCAAAAATCGGTTATTGAAGCTAAATCAAAAGTATCGAACAAACAAACTGAAGTGGCTGCTGCCAATATTAAAAGAGCGCAAGCGCAATTAGAAGCCGCTAAATTAAACTTAACCTATACTGTGGTTACTGCAGCCATTGACGGACAAGTGTCTAAAGTAGATATTCAACCAGGACAATTAGTTCAGGCAGGACAATCGTTATTCCAAATCATCAACAATGCTGCGGCTTGGGTTATTGCTAATTTCAAAGAAACCCAATTGAATAAAATGGTCGAAGGACAAAAAGTAACCATCAAAGTAGATGCCTATCCTGATTATGATTTTCAAGGTACTATTACTTCTTTTTCTCCAGCAACAGGGGCGCGTTTTTCATTGTTACCACCGGATAATGCTACGGGTAACTTTGTAAAAACAATCCAACGTTTACCGGTAAAAATCAGTTTAGACGCGACCAACGATCCTGAAAAAATTAAATTATTACGTCCAGGAATGAATGTGGATGTGGACGTACATTTAAAATAAAATGGTACAAGCAGACGATTTAGTAGAATACGGCTTTAGACGAGTAATTATCACCATTACAGCGGTACTTTGTGCCTTGCTTGAAATTGTAGATACCACTATCGTTAACGTGGCGCTGACCAACATGCGAGGAAGTCTTGGAGCCACCTTAAATGATGTGGCTTGGGTAATTACCGCTTACGCTATTGCGAATGTGATTGTAATACCCATGACGAGTTGGCTTTCGCAACAATTTGGAAGATGTAATTATTTTGTGGTGTCAATCATCATTTTTACAACGGCTTCATTTTTATGTGGGAATGCCAGTACTATTTGGGAGTTAATCATTTTTCGATTCATCCAAGGGTTGGGTGGTGGAGCGTTATTAGTAACGGCTCAAACCATTATTACTGAGAGTTATCCTGCCGAAAAACGCGGAATGGCGCAAGCTATTTACGGAATGGGAGTTATTGTAGGGCCTACTTTGGGGCCACCATTAGGGGGATATATTGTAGATAATTTTTCTTGGCCTTACATTTTTTACATCAACATTCCTATCGGAATTATTGCGGCTGTTTTAGCTTTTTCTTTTGTACGAAGTCCAAAATACGGTGAAAAACTAAAAGCGCATCAAGTCGATTGGTGGGGAATCTTTTTATTAAGTGCTTTTATTGGTTCTTTACAATATGTCTTAGAACACGGTCAACAAGACGATTGGTTTAACGATACCACTATCTTAATTTTAAGTATTGTATCGGTTTTTGGTTTGTTGTTTTTTATTTGGCGCGAACTCACTTACGAACACCCCATTGTTAACCTAAGTGTTTTAAAAGACGGAAATCTCCGAATTGGCGTGGTGATGTGTTTTATCCTTGGATTTGGTCTGTATGGTTCTACCCTTATCATTCCTATTTACACCCAAGCTATTTTGGGTTGGACAGCTACCGATGCCGGTTTATTGCTTATTCCAGGTTCCATAACCACAGCTTTTATGATGCCCATCATTGGTAAAATGATCCAAAAAGGGATTCCGCAAGGTTATATGGTAGCGGTCGGATTCTTGATTTTCTTTTTCTTTACTTTCTTGATGTACAGCCGCATGACACCTGATACAGGAGTGGAACATTTGTTTTGGCCTTTAATTTTAAGAGGAATCGGATTAGGATTGCTTTTTGTACCCATCACTACCCTATCGCTTTCTACTTTAAAAGGAAGAAGCATTGGCGAAGGAGCTGCTTTTACAGGAATGATGCGTCAACTAGGAGGCTCTTTTGGAATTGCCATTATTACGACGTACATCACCCGATTCAGTCAAGAACACCGCGTGAATTTATTAGCTAATTTAGACCCTACAAAAACCAATGTCCAACAGCGTATTGCGATGCTTCAAAGAGGATTTATGTCCAAAGGGTATAGTAGCAATGAAGCGTTGAATAAAGCCTATCAAATACTCGATTATTCCGTAATGAAGCAATCTACCGTTATGGCATACATGGACGTTTTTATGTACCTCGGCATCTTATTCCTTTGCTGCATCCCGATTATTTTATTAATCAAAAAAGGAAAAAACAAAGTCGATCCTGCCGAAGCAATGCATTAAAATATTGGATTTCAGACTAACGATTTTTAATTGTAGAAGTAAAACAAAAATCGTTAGTCTGTTGTATTACTAATGAAAACTTATCTCGTGAAAACTAAATTATTCCCTTTAGATAAGTTGGCATCAAATTGATACCCTTCGTAATTGAAGCCTTTTAAATCATCAATGGTTTGCGCATTGGCATCAATAATATACCGAACCATCATGCCTCTCGCCTTTTTGGCAAAAAAACTAATCATCTTTAATTTGCCGTCTTTGTAGTCTTTGAAATCAGGAGTAATTATAGGTACTTTCAGTGCTTTGGTATCAATTACTGAAAAATATTCATTGCTCGCCAAGTTGACAAACAACTCGCCTTTTTTGAGTTCTTTGTTCAAACTAGCCGTTACGGTTGTTTTCCAAAAATCATAGAGATTTTTGCTTTCGCCAATAGGTAACTTAGTCCCCATTTCCAAGCGGTAGGCTTGCATCAAATCCAAAGGTTTCAGTACGCCATACAAACCAGATAAAATGCGTAAACGTTCTTGCAACACATCCAATTTATCTAACGGAATAGAATACGCATCTAAACCCGCATACACATCACCGTCAAAAGCATATACAGCGGGGCGTGCATTAGTCGCATTAAAAGGAGTTTTCCATACTTTGTTGCGTTGCCAATTCAAGTCGGCTAATTTATCTGAAATAGCCATCAACTCCGATAATTCGGCAAGTGTTTTTTGTTTCAAGACCGCATGCACTTTTTTGGATTCTTTTAATAAACTTGGTTGGGTGAATTGCGCTGTAGGCAACTCTTTTTCAAAGTTTAACGACTTAGCTGGGGAAATCACTATTTTCATTGTCAATAACGTTTACTATGCTGATTGAATTGGATTCAAAAGTACAAATTGAATTTCCTAAAATCAAACAAAATAATCTTGAACATTTCACCACATAGAAACATAGAAAATATAGTTTTAAATTAGACCAAGATAGACGCTTCACTCCTCGCATAGCTATGTAAAAAACAACAGTGTTTCTATCTCTTCTTTTGTACAAAATTGAGACTATGTTTCTATGTGGTTAAAATTAATTTATGCAAAAAAGGAAAAACTTTTAGTATTTTTGAATATAAATATTGACTACCATGGCTAAAACGAAACCCAACGACACCGAAGGCGTAAACAAATACATTGCAAACTTACCAGTGGAACAACAAATTGCTTTAGAGCGTGTGCGCCAAATCATAAAAAACACCGTTCCCGAAGCACAAGAATACTTAAGCTATAAAATGCCAGCTTACCATTTCCATGGAATGATTGGCGGATTTGCTGCTTTTAAAAACCACTGCAGTTTTTTCCCTTGGGATTCGAAAACCATCGACGTTTTCAAAGACGAATTAAAAGAGTTCAAAACCTCTGCAGGAACTATTCAATTCACTCCAGAACACCAACTTTCAGAAGAATTACTTCAAAAAATACTACGCTATCGTGTAGCGAGTAATTTAGAAAAGGAGAAGAAATAATTTATTCTTCTTCTTCAACACTATGCGTTTGAGAGTAATTTCTCCAACGTTCCAAACAATCCTTGAAATCGTCTGGCAATTCGGTATCAAAACGCATCATTTCGCCCGTATTCGGGTGAACAAAGCCCAAGGTCTTAGCGTGTAAGGCTTGTCTTGGTAATGCCTTAAAACAGTTGTCTATAAATTGTTTGTATTTGGTAAACGTAGTTCCTTTCAAAATCAAATGCCCGCCGTAGCGTTCGTCATTAAACAAAGGATGGCCAATGTGTTTCATGTGCGCACGAATCTGGTGCGTACGGCCTGTTTCCAGTTGGCACGAAATCAAGGTCACATACCCAAAACGTTCCAATACTTTGTAGTGCGTAATAGCCGGTTTACCTATTTCGGGGTCGTCAAAAACCGCCATTTGCATGCGGTCTTTCAGATGTCGGGCGAGATTGCCTTCAATCGTTCCGCTATCATTGGCAACATTCCCCCAAACTAACGCTCTATATTCTCTTTCGGTCGTTTTGGCTTCAAATTGTTTGGCTAGATGCGTCATCGCCGCTTCGGTTTTGGCAATCACTAACAAGCCCGAAGTATCTTTATCAATGCGGTGTACCAAGCCCGGACGCTCACTGCTATTCATAGGCAAATTGTCAAAATGAAATGCCAAAGCATTCACTAAAGTTCCCGTATAATTGCCGTGACCAGGATGTACCACCAAACCAGGCGGTTTATTAATCAACAATACCGCATCGTCTTCGTATACAATGTCTAACGGAATATTCTCTGGCAATACATGATTCTCAAATGGAGGATGCGACAACATTATCGTAATCACATCAGACGGCTTGACTTTGTAGTTGGATTTTACAATTTCGTCATTGACAAAAATGTTACCGCTACTCGCCGCATTTTGAATTTTATTTCGGGTCGCATTAGGAATTAACCCCATCAAGTATTTGTCAATACGCAAAAATGCTTGTCCCTTAGGAACTTCAAATTTGAAATGTTCAAATAATTCGTCCTCTAAGTCGGATACTTCTATATTACTGTTCATTTACTGGCGCATCTATGGTTTGCGTAGCCGAACTATCTTTTTGAGTTTGCTCTTCGTAACTCATTTTTCCATCTCCTAAAACCAAATCAATCTTAGATGATTTCAACACCCGCTCGCCTGGTTTTAAATTACGTCCTTTGTAACGCATTTCAAGTACCATATCTTTACCCATATTAGGCACATATGTAATTGTTCCTTCTTCTAAACCAATGGCTTTTAATGTAGGTACTGCCTCACGATACGTTTTATCAATCAAATCAGGTAACTTCACTGAAGAATATCCCGAAGCGTTAATTTTAATATACACTTTTCTGCCCACTTTCACTTTCGTTCCTGGCAATGGGTCTTGTTCTACCACCGTAAAAGCAGGATAATCGCCTCTAAAATCAACACTATCCAAGAGCACGTAATCCAAATCCAACTCGTCCAACTTGTCCTCTACTTGCTCCTCGGTTAGTTTACTCAAATTGGGCACAGCAATTTCATGTCCGTGATCCGTTGTAAAAGTCAACCAATGCATAAACAAATAACCCAAAACCGCAATAATAGCAATAGCAGCCAAAACTTGGCCAAAAAACACACGACTTGTTAGATACTTACGTAAACTCATAAATTTATTTTTAGTAGGTACAAAGATAAACCTATTTCGTTTCAAAAAAAATGATAATTTTGTTTACTAGTTTGTTAGTAGCTATTTCCCGCTATCCGCTGTATCTTTTTTTAAGGCTTCCAGCCTTTTAAAGGCTGGAAGCCTTAAAAAAAGGATGCCGCTACTATCGGGGCTAGGGTAAGCAGTCTAACAAACGCCTTTAGTAAACAAAGACTTAAACCATTCTAAATGAAAAACATTGCCATCATCATGGGCGGCTATTCTAGCGAATACAAAATTTCACTAATTAGCGGCAACGTCGTATACCAATTTTTAGACAAAACTAAATTCAACGGATTTAGAATCCATATTTTTAAAGAAAAATGGGTCTATGTAGATGCCAATGATACCGAATTCCCAATCGACAGAAATGACTTTTCAGTAACCGTTGACGGAAAAAAAATCACTTTTGATTGTGTTTTTAACGCCATTCACGGTACACCAGGCGAAGATGGATTGATGCAAGCCTATTTTGAATTGCTTGGCATTCCGCAAACGGCTTGCGATTATTACCAAGCGGCTTTGACCTTCAATAAACGCGATTTACTTTCGGTTTTAAAACCTTACGGCATCAAAACCGCCACTTCGTATTATTTGAACAAAGGCGACCTAATCGACACACAAGCGATTGTGGCTAAAGTAGGATTGCCTTGTTTTGTAAAACCTAACAAAGCAGGGTCTAGTTTCGGAATCTCTAAAGTAAAAACCGCTGCCGAATTGCCTATTGCTATTGAAGTAGCTTACAAAGAAGACAACGAAATCATCATCGAAAGTTTCTTGGACGGTACCGAAGTTTCGGTAGGAGTCATCAATTACAAAGGCGAAATTACCGTACTTCCAATAACTGAAATCGTTTCTGAAAATGATTTCTTTGATTACGAAGCCAAATATTTGGGTAAATCACAAGAAATTACGCCAGCACGTATTTCGGACGAAATGACACAAAAAGTGGGCGAAATTGCCAAACGCGCCTACAAAGCCTTAAAAATGAAAGGGTTTTCTCGTTCTGAATTCATCATTGTAGATGGCGAACCACACATGCTGGAAATGAATACGATTCCCGGTTTAACCACCGAGAGCTTATTGCCACAACAAGCCAAAGAAGCAGGTATTTCTTTAGAAGACTTGTTCACTAACGCTATTGAATTGGCTTTAGCCTAAACCTTACATTATGAGAAAAGCCATATTTCCAGGTTCGTTTGACCCCATTACTTTAGGTCACCAAGACATCATCAAAAGAGCGTTGCCTTTGTTTGACGAAATCGTGATTGCTATTGGAATCAACGCCGATAAAAAATACATGTTTTCCTTGGAAGACAGAAAACGTTTCATTGAAGAAACATTCCAAAACGAACCTAAAATTTCGGTTATCACTTACGAAGGATTGACAATTGATTTGTGCCAAAAAATCAATGCTAACTTCATTTTACGCGGTTTGCGCAACCCTGCCGACTTCGAATTTGAAAAAGCGATTGCACATACCAACAGACGTTTGTCTAAAATTGAAACGGTCTTTTTGTTAACCGCTGCCAAAACTTCTTACATCAGTTCCAGCATTGTACGCGATGTGATTCGAAATCACGGCGAATACGAACTTTTAGTTCCTGAAGCAGTCCGAGTACAATAGTATTTCCCTTAATATTTGTGAAAAGCGCTATTTAGCGTTACTTTCGCCAAAAAAATAAAAACCATGAGTTTAGATAGAGAATTAAACAAACGTAGCGGAGGGCAATGCGAATTGTGTGCTGCTACTGAAAATTTAAAAGTATATACCGTTTTACCTACTCAAAAAGGAGGTAGTGACGAAAGTGTTTTTGCTTGCGCTACTTGTATTGACCAAATTGAAAATCCAGATAAAGTTGATTTAAATCACTGGCGTTGTTTAAACGATAGTATGTGGAGCGAACACACCGCGGTTCAAGTGGTAGCCTGGAGAATGTTAAGCCGTATGCGCGCTGCGGGTTGGCCTCAAGAATTATTAGACATGATGTACCTTGACGAAGATACTTTAGCTTGGGCTCAAGCCACTGGTGAAGGAGAAGACGACGAAAACAAAATCATTCACCGTGATAGCAATGGAGTTATTTTGGAACACGGAGATTCAGTGGTATTGATCAAAGACTTGAAAGTAAAAGGATCTAGTATGGTAGCAAAACAAGGAACTGCGGTGAGAAACATCCGTTTAGACCATGAAAATGCCGAATACATTGAAGGAAAAGTCGATGGGCAACAAATTGTGATCATCACACAATATGTAAAGAAAATATAACTTTCGGTTACATCTACAACTAAAAACGTCTTGATTACTCAAGACGTTTTTTTATATAACAATTTTCAATACATTTACATCAACAGTAAAAGCAATTGCCTTTCTAGTAACTTCAATCGAATCACTATGCCTAAAGCAGATTTAAAATCAGGAATACAATTCAAACAAAGTATAACTATTACAGACCAATTGGTGGTACCCGCCATGGCTGACTTTTTCCCTGGGTTCAAAGAAATGCCTAAAGTATTTGCGACAGCCTATCTTGTTGGGTTTTCAGAGTGGACTTGTGTAGAAGCACTTCGACCATTTCTAAATGAGGATGAACGCACCGTTGGAACTCATGTAGATTTAAGCCACAGTGCAGCAACTCCTATTGGATTAAAAGTAACTGCCGAAGTCGAATTAATAGAGGTCGAGAATAAAAAACTCCGATTCAAGATTAAATGTTATGATGAGAAAGATTTGATTTGCGAAGGATTTCATGAGCGTTTCATTATCAATTATGATAAATTCATGGAACGAGTAGAGCAAAAACGCAACTAAACATGGCTACCAAAGATAATTTTTCTTCACAATCCGATCAATACGCTAAGTATAGACCTACCTACCCTTCTGATTTTTTTGACTATTTGAATACGATTTGTACAAATAAACAAAACGCTTGGGATTGTGGCACAGGAAATGGACAAGTAGCTTATGAATTAGCCAAAACTTTTAACAAGGTTTATGCAACAGATATCAGTCAATCACAAATTGATAATGCTATCCCAGTAGCTAACATCGCGTATTCTGTACAAGCTGCCGAAAAAACAAATTTTGATAATCATTTTTTTGATTTACTACTTGTTGCCCAAGCCATTCATTGGTTCGATTTTGAACAATTTTATACTGAAGTGGAACGTACCGCAAAACAAGAGGCGTTAATTTGTGTTATTGGATATAGTCGAATCAAAATATCCGAACCAATTGACGCAATAATTACTAAATTCTACACCGATATCATAGGTCCGTATTGGGATAAAGAACGAAGGTACATTGATGAGCATTATACTACTATCCCATTCCCTTTTGAAGAAATTCAGACACCCAATTTTGAAAACAAACTGCAATGGTCTTTGGAACATGTGATTGGCTATCTAAATACTTGGTCAGCTGTAAAACATTTTATTCGTCAAAACAACTGTAATCCTGTTGATAAATTACAAATTGAAATCGAACAACATTGGAAAAAAGACGAAATCAAAGAAGTAACTTTCCCTTTATTGGTACGAATTGGAAAAAAAATCAAGAAATAAAAGTGTTCAAAAAACGCTGAACTTCTCCATCTCAACTTGTTTCTACTTCTATTTATATAATTCCAATATACACTTCGTAAATCAAAAATCGAACATCGTATATGGAATTATTCTTCTTTCTTAATTACTTTTCGAGCTACTTCAATTTTAAAGCGCTTTCCTTTCATTTTTTCGTCTTTAATATTTTGTAGTAATCCTTTGACTTTATTGTATTTGACTGCGGCAAACGAAATAAAATCTTTGACCTCAATCAATCCTAAATCGCCTTTTTCTAATTTCCCTTTTTGAGAAAAGAACCCTACAATATCAATTTTATTCAGTTTGTTTTTCTTTCCACCACTAATGTAAATCGTTTGGAATTCAGGCGGTTTGGGTAAGGTTGTAGCCGAATCGACTTGCAACACATCCATCTCATAATCCAAATACTCCATTTTTTTCTCTGATTCGTGTGCTATAATATAAGCCGTACCCGAAGCCTGCATACGAGCCGTACGTCCATTTCGATGCGTAAATTCGTCTTCTTTCAAAGGCAAATGGTAATGAATCACGTGTTTCATTTCGGGAATATCCAATCCACGTGCGGCTAAATCGGTAGTGACTAAATAGCTCATACTCCCATTTCTAAACTGAATCAAAGCACGTTCTCTTTCCTCCTGATCCATTCCGCCATGGTAGTAGGTCGCATGAATTCCTTTCGTATTTAACGTATCGCTAATGCGCTCTGCGGCATCCCGATGGTTACAAAAAATAATCGCTGCTTGCGATTTCAAAGAACAAATCAATTGAAACAAAGTATTGATTTTGTCTTTTTCTTTGGAAACCACTAGTTTCATACTCAAATTGGTCTCCTCTTGTGTTTCGGGAATGAAATCCAAAACCGTAGGATTGACTACACGTGTGTATTTCGGAATTTCAATATCCGAAGTTGCCGACACCAAAATGCGTTTATTCAGTTTCGTTAATTTGCCAATGATAAACGACATTTGTTCGTGAAACCCTAACTGTAAAGATTTATCAAACTCATCCAAAACTAAAGTTTGAATTTTATCCAATCGGAACGTTCCTCGATCGATATGATCGGCAATTCGGCCAGGAGTTCCAATTAAAACGGCAGGTGGATTGCTTAAATTCTTAATCTCAGTATCTATCGAATGGCCTCCATAACAGGTATTCACTTTGAAATCAGTACCCATTTTTTTCCAAACCTGTTCAATTTGCAAACCCAATTCGCGCGAAGGAACTAGAATCAAGCATTGTACCGACAGAATTTCAGCTTGCAATAACTCAAAAATTGGCAATAAAAAAGCGAGTGTTTTCCCTGAACCCGTTGGCGAAAGCAGTAAAACATTGTTATTGTTTAGAATAGCGTCTTGTGCTACTTCTTGCATTTCGTTGAGACTCTCAATTCCTAAATTCAGGAGTAGGTTGTTGGAATGGTGTGGTGTATTCATGGCGCAAAGATAGTGCTTTGCATTGCGAATAAGAAAACCGAAGTCTTTATTTGATTCTTTTTCATTGCTATTTTAAAAAAAGCTACATTTGATTTTTATAAAAACTATCCAAAAATGAGATTTTTAACAACTCTTTTATTAGTGTGTTCCGTGACTATTTTGGCACAAAACCATATCCAATACGACACCTATTTTGAAAAAGGAAACGGCAATCAATCGGCAACCTACCAAGAAACAATAGCCTATTTTCAATTATTGGCACACGATTTTAAAACCATCAAAATACAAACTATGGGATTGACTGATAGTGGCGAACCCTTGCACATGGTTACTTTCAATCCCGATGCTACCTTTGATTTTGAGACCATTCAAAAAAACAAAGCCGTGTTATTCATCAACAACGGAATTCACGCAGGAGAACCAGACGGGATTGATGCGTCGATGCAGTTTTTTAGAGATTTGGCTTTAGGCAAAATAAAAGCGCCTAAAAACACCGTAATTGTATGCATTCCAGTCTATAATATTGGTGGCGCTTTAAACCGAAACAGCTCTACCAGAGCCAATCAAAACGGTCCCGAAGAGTACGGTTTTAGAGGCAATGCTCGTAACTATGATTTGAATCGGGATTTTATCAAATCGGATACGCGAAACACCAAAAGTTTTGTCGAAATTTTTCACAAAATAAATCCAGACGTTTTTATTGATAACCACGTGAGCAATGGGTCTGATTACCAATACAAACTCACCTACATCATGACAGAACCTAGTAAATTAGGAGCGGTTTTGGGTTCGTATCTACGAAAAGAAATGATGCCCAACTTGGTTTCGGAATTGAAAAAGAAAAAAATAGACGCTACGCCTTATGTCAATACATTTCATGAAACGCCCGACCAAGGATTTGCACAGTTTTTTGATAGTCCGCGCTACACCACAGGCTACACTTCCCTATTCAATTCCATTGGATTTGTGGTCGAAACGCACATGCTAAAACAATATGCAGACCGTGTTAAAGTAACTTACGAATTCATGAAATCTACTTTAGAATACACGGATAAAAATTGGACCAAAATCAAACAAATACGAAAAGAAAACGAAGCGCAATTTCTGCCCAACACTAAATACACCTTGCAATGGGAGGTGGACAATAGTGTAAAAGAACCTTTCTCTTTTCTGGGTTATGAGGCGGGTTATAAAAAAAGTGAGGCCACTACGGGACAACGTTTGTTTTATGACCGAAACCAACCATTCAAAAAAGAAGTACCTTTCTTTCCACAATACAAATCAGTAAAAGAAGTAACCATTCCAAAAGCCTATGTAATTCCGCGTGGATTTTGGCCGGTACTAGAACTTTTGAAAAGCAATGGGATTGTGTGCCAACCTATTCAAAAAGACACCATTATCGAAGTAGAAAGTTACCGAATTGCAGATTATAAAACCAGTGCCACGGCCTATGAAGGGCATTATATTCACCGCAATACGGTGGTTCAGTCGAAGACCGAAAAACTGGCTTTCGCCAAAGGAGATTACATTGTTTTCACCCAGCAAAAAGGCATCAAATACCTTTTAGAAACGCTCGAACCCGAAGCAATTGACTCTTTTTTCAATTGGAATTTCTTTGATACTATTTTGCAACAAAAAGAAGGCTATTCCGATTATGTTTTTGAAGATACCGCAGCGCAACTGCTTAAAGACAATCCCAAACTAAAAGAGACTTTGGAAGCAAAAAAACAAAAAGAACCCGAGTTCTTGAACAATCCTAAAGCGCAATTGGATTGGATTTACAAACAATCCATCTATTATGAAAAAGCACATTTACAATATCCAGTTTATCGAATTAACAATTAATAAATAGTTTACTACAGAGAGTAAAATAAAAAAAGAGCAACTCAAGTTGCTCTTTTTTTATTTTAAATTACTTTTTGTTTGTAGGCACAAGCGAGACGCTTGCGCCAGCGGGGGCAGTCTATACAGCCTCTCCTTTTGTAAAATAATTTGACTTAAGTATTGATTATCAAAATAATAACTTAATCATTTTAAGCCATCACTAATTTTGATACACTACCCATTACCTACTTATAATCCATCTAATATATACATTATCCCTAATATAACAAATCCAACTCCACCGATATAACCTTGGGTATTATTAACTAAAGATAAACTAGTATTTTTAGGTCTCTTTGAAGTATACCAAATAATGAATATGCCAAATAGTATTAATAAAACACCTACTCCTATATTTTGTGTTGCATTCATATTTTAGTGTTTTTCTAGCTCTTTTTTTACTTTATCTTTTCCTGTTCCTATAGCAGCCCTTTGTTGGCGCTAGCATCTTGCTCGTGCTTAGTAATTAAGTTAATCCTCTACGCACAGTCGTCTAACTGAAATCAAATATACTAAAATTTGTTCCAAGGAACTGCACCTACATCAACCAATAAAAAAGCTCCTATTTCAGGAGCTTTTCTTCTTCAAATAATAATTTGATATTTTCATAAGAGTTTTTCAAGGCCTCTTTGATTTGCAAGGGACTCAGCCAAGCTACTTTTTCAATGCCTTCTTCAGCCTGCCCCACTAATGTTCCATCGTAATCTGAAGTCATTTCAAACCAATGCGTAATTTTTAGTCGGTACTTGCCGTTACGCTTGAATATATGGTAAGTTTTTTGGAGCTTTTTAGTCACTTTGAGTTGACCAACGCCTGTTTCCTCTTCTACTTCGCGCATAGCGGTGTCCTCAATTTCTTCCCCTTTGTTGGTGCCACCTTTGGGTAAATCCCATTTTCCATTTCTAAAAATAAAAAGTACCTCGCCTTTTTTATTGTACACCAAGCCCCCTCCTGCTTTGTTTACAGGAATTTTATCTTTCAAGGTCTTCAAGATTTCCTTTTCATCGGGATGATACAAATAGGCTTTTTGAATTTTATTTTGAAAAATTTTTACAATAAGCTGTTCGATGTCAATACTTTCTAACAAAAACAATTGAAAATCGGTCTCTTTAGAGATTTGATTTGTTAAAAAAAGTGGCTTGTCGTTCACAAAAACTTTATACATTTGCACTATGATTTTTAATAAAGATACAGCCGAAAAAACAGCCGAATTGCTTTTGCAAATAAATGCAATTAAATTGAATCCAAGAAATCCTTTTACATGGGCTTCTGGATGGAAATCGCCAATCTATTGCGACAACCGACTAATCCTTTCATTTCCAGCCATCCGAAACTATGTTCGCGATGAGTTTGCTAAAAACATTGAAAAACAATTTGGAAAACCTGATGTGATTGCAGGCGTAGCCACAGGAGCCATTGGAATTGGTATTCTTGTTGCCGAATGCATGGGACTTCCTTTTGTGTACGTTCGACCAGAACCTAAAAAACACGGAAGACAAAACCAAGTAGAAGGTTTTTTACAAAAAGGACAAAATGTAGTGGTAGTGGAAGACTTAATTAGTACTGGAAACAGTAGTTTACTTGCTGTTGAGGCTTTGAAAGAAGCCGGCGCTAACATCAAAGGAATGGCTGCTATTTTTACCTATGGTTTTGATCTTGCCGAACAAAACTTCAAAAACGCCAACGTAGAATTATATACTTTAAGCAATTACAGTAACTTATTGAATTTGGCTGTTGCCAAAACCTACATTACCGAAGAAGAACAACAAACCTTAAGCGAATGGAACGTCAATCCATCGACTTGGAATGTGTAATTTGAAATAAAAACCAGATGAATTTAGAAAGTCCAAAAGTGAGCGTTCAAAAATCGGCTCAAGAATTATTTGACCTACTGTCTGATGTAAAAAACTTTGAACAGTTAATGCCTGAAAACATTGCAAAGTTTGAAGTAATTGGTGCTGATGCTTTTATTTTTGGCCTAAAAGGAATGCCTGAGATCAAATTAGTGCTTAAAGAAAAAGTAGCTCCATCTCGATTAGTTTTGGGTGCTGCTAGCGATAAATTGCCTTTCACTTTAACCGCTTCAATTGACGCAGTTACAGAAAACAGTTCCGATGTAAAGCTAGATTTTGAAGGCGATTTCAACCCAATGATGGCGATGATGATTAAAGGACCTATCCAAAAATTCATCGAAACCTTAGTGGAGAATATGCACAAATTATAAAATTCAAATACGACACAAAAAGGGCTGTAATTAAAATTACAGCCCTTTTTTGTTAATACAACATTTGAATTTCTTTGATGTCAAATTCAGCAACTGAATCGTCTTCTAACAAGACTTGTAGCTTGCCAATTGTGGATATGCCTTGAATCATTCCCATGAATTTTTCATCCTTCGAATTGGTAAATGGCATTGGCACTCCTTTTTTATACAACAAGTCCACAAATTGCTGTCGTAATAACGCTGGGTTGTGTGTACTCTCGTCCACATTTTTTTCCAAGTGCGCCACAATATCCAAAAGCAATACTTCTTTGTTGAATTCTTTTCCTGTTACCACTGCCAAAGAAGATGCTTTCGGTAAGCCTTCAAAATTAGTTTGGTTGACATTCAAACCTAAACCGACAATAGAAAGAATTGTTCCGTCACTTTTAATGCTATTTTCAATCAAAATACCTCCTATTTTTTTGTTGGCTGACAGAATGTCGTTTGGCCATTTGATACTCAAATCCGGAATAGCATTCTTTTTTAATGCCTCAATAACCGCCAAAGAAACGGCAATATTTAAGTTAAAAATTTCATTGATATCCGTCATGAAATCTTTAATCAAAACACTCATTATTAGATTCTTACCCACTTCTGAATTCCAAACAGCCCCCATTTGTCCTTTGCCTTTGGTTTGATTTTCGGCAGTAACCACAGTAAAGTTTTCGAGCGCTTCTTTATGGGATATCCCTTTTAGAAATTCGTTAGTAGAATCTATGGCATCGAGTTTGATTAGTTTCATACACTATTTTTTGCAAGACAGAACTTAATATTCTGTTAATGGTTCAAAAATAATCACAAAAAATGGTAACTTTACCAACTTATATTAAAAATAATTCATGGCGAAAAAGACTATAAATAATGATGTACTCATAGCAAACATCATCAAAGGAATAGAAGAAGTAAAAGGAAATGATATTGATATCTTAGATTTAAGAGAAATAGATACCGCTGTTTGCGATTACTTTATCATCTGCAACGGAACCTCGAATACTCAAGTGAACGCCATTGTAAGCTCCGTTCAAAAAACCGTTTCTAAAGAATTAAAAGACAAGCCTTGGCATGTAGAAGGAACTGATAATGCCGAATGGGTATTGATGGACTATGTCAATGTAGTAGTTCACGTTTTCCAAAAACACATTCGTGAATATTACAACATTGAAAGCCTTTGGGGAGATGCAAAAATTACTTCAATCGAAAACAAATACTAAAGAAAAACACTAAAGATGTCAAATAATAACCCTAATCCAAATAAATTTAAAGTTAGCCCTTGGCTAGTGTATGCTGGAATTCTTCTTATTTTTCTTTTTATCAGCATTGCTACTGGCGGAAGTAATTTTGAGGAACCTGCACAATTAACCTCGTCTAAATTCAACAATTTACTTGAAAAAGGACAAATTGAAAAAGTAATTGTATACAATAAAAGCGAAGCCGAAGTGTATTTAACTACTGCAGCTTTGAAAGACAAATCAAATTCAAAAGTAGCTAAAGATGTTTTTGATCGTCCTAACGCTGGACCGCATTATACTTTGGAAATTGGTAACGACCAAATCTTCCAAACCAAATTAGAAAAGGCAGTTAGTGAAGGAAAATTAAAAGATTTTAAATTTGATAAAACCAGTAATTGGACGGATCTTTTTGTGAGTTTATTGCCAATTATCGTAATCATAGCTGTTTGGATATTCATCATGAGAAGAATGTCTGGCGGTGGTGCTGGTGGTGGCGGACAAATTTTCAATATTGGAAAATCAAAAGCCAAACTATTTGATGAAAAAAATGATATTAAAACCACTTTCAAAGATGTAGCTGGTTTAGAAGGTGCTAAAGAAGAAATTCAAGAGATTGTTGAATTCTTGAAAAACCCTGAAAAATATACCAACCTTGGGGGTAAAATCCCAAAAGGAGCCTTACTTGTAGGACCTCCTGGAACCGGAAAAACCTTGTTAGCCAAAGCTGTTGCTGGCGAAGCTCAGGTGCCTTTCTTCTCTTTATCAGGTTCTGATTTTGTGGAAATGTTTGTGGGAGTTGGAGCGTCTCGTGTAAGAGATTTATTCAAACAAGCCAAAGAAAAATCGCCTTCTATCATCTTCATTGATGAGATTGATGCCGTGGGTAGAGCCAGAGGAAAAAGCAATATGTCAGGCGGTAATGACGAGCGTGAAAACACCTTGAATCAGTTGTTAACGGAGATGGATGGTTTTGGAACCAATTCAAATGTAATTGTTTTAGCTGCTACCAACCGTGCTGATGTTTTAGACAAAGCGTTGATGCGTGCTGGACGTTTTGACAGACAAATATTTGTTGACTTACCAGACATTCGCGAACGCGGAGAAATCTTTAAAGTGCATTTGGCTCCTTTGAAAAAAGTAGAAGGATTAGATGTGGACTTTTTAGCCAAACAAACGCCTGGTTTTTCTGGAGCTGATATTGCTAATGTTTGTAACGAAGCTGCATTGATTGCTGCTCGAAACAACAAAACAGCCGTTGATAAACAAGATTTCTTAGACGCCGTAGATCGAATCATTGGTGGTCTAGAAAAGAAAAATAAAATTGTAACTCCAGAGGAGAAAAAAGCCATAGCTATTCACGAAGCTGGTCACGCCACAGTAAGCTGGATGTTAGAACACGCTGCACCACTAATCAAAGTGACTATTGTTCCAAGAGGGCAAAGTTTAGGTGCTGCTTGGTACTTACCAGAAGAACGTTTAATTGTTCGTCCTGACCAAATGTTGGACGAAATGTGCGCTACTATGGGAGGTCGAGCTGCTGAAAAAGTAATTTTTGACCGAATTTCTACAGGAGCCTTAAGCGATTTAGAAAAAGTAACACGTCAAGCTAGAGCAATGGTTACGGTGTATGGTCTAAATGAAAAAATTGGAAATGTTACTTACTACGATTCTTCAGGTCAAAGCGAATACAGTTTTTCTAAACCGTATTCTGACGAAACCGCCAAAGTCATTGATGAAGAAATCTCTACTTTAATCGAAGGACAATATCAAAGAGCGATTCAAATATTAGAAGAAAATAAAGAAAAATTGAATCAATTAGCAGACATTCTAATCGAAAAAGAAGTTATATTTAAAGATGATTTAGAAGCTATTTTTGGAAAAAGAAGCTTTGACGAAAACTTAGAAGAAGTAGTCTCTTAATTTTAAATTATCAATTATTAATAAAATCTTAATTCAAAAGTGATTTTGAATTAAGATTTTTTTATCTTTGAACGTTTTCAAACGATATTTTTAAGTAGTTCAAATAGAATATGAGTCTTTTTAGAAAATTATTTAGTTCCAATAACCCGGCTTCTGAAGAAGAGAAAGGCAACGAACAAAGCCAATTTTTACCTGAAGCAACAATGGCAGTAGACGAAGCTTTTATTTACCATTTCAAAAAAAATGGTGGAAAATTCATTTACTGTGAAAACAACAAAGAAGTAAGCGAACAATTTGAAAATATCTTAGAAGAAAATGACTGGTTTGAAAAAGAAGTAATTTGTTTTGACACTACTCTTTTTAATTTATTAGACGAAAACAAATTACCGTATAACAAACCTACAAACCCTACATTTTTATTGGCAAGTTGCGAAAATTTAATCGCCGAAGAAGGTTCTATTTTATTTTCATCAAAGCAAATCAAACAACTAAAACCGCATGAATTACCAGTAAACATTGTTGTTGTTGCTACTACAAGCCAAATTCTTAGAGCTAAAAGCGACGGTCTTAGTGCTATAAAAAAGAAATACGAAAGAGACTACCCTACAAATATTACTACTATAAAATATTTCGAAAAAGCTAAAGAAGAAGATTTTACACAATACGGAAGTTCTGCTAAGAACTTGTATTTATTGCTTTTAGAAAATCTTTAAGATGAATGAAACGCTCAAAAGAGGAATTTCAGGTGTAGTTTACATTACACTTTTATTATCCTGTATTCTATATTCTACTGAAAGTTTTATTCTTTTGTTTGGTGTTTTTTTAGTGATTGCAACTTTTGAATTTTGTAATTTGGTAAAAATCAACACAATTTTACCTCTGTCATTTGTAACATTATCTTATTCTTTGATTAGCTTAATAAGCTACTATAAAACCGAAACAGACAATTACTTATCCAACTTGCAAGAAAAACCCTCTGAATTAGGCGTTGACATTGAGCGATTAAATCTTGGGCTTTTAACCGTTACTTTGTTAATCTTTATTAAATGTCTGATTTTTTTATTTGATAATAAAGAACAAACTATTACAAAACCTTGGAAATATTTATACCTATTAGGATATATATTATTGCCATTTATATTCATTGTTAAAATTTCCTTCGGAATAAAAGATTACAATCCTAAAATAATTATCGGATTATTTATTCTCATTTGGACCAATGATACTTTTGCTTATTTGGTTGGAAAATCAATAGGAAAACACAAGTTATACGAACGAATTTCTCCCAAAAAAACTATTGAAGGATTTTTAGGAGGAGTAGTATTTGCGGTTTTTGCAGGATACTTAATTTCAAAATTATACATCAAACCTAATCCTGATTTTAGCGATAAATCCATTTTAATTTGGACAATAATTGCTTTAATAGTAGGTATTTTTGGAACAATTGGCGACTTAATTGAATCCAAATTTAAACGTATAGCTGAAGTAAAAGATAGCGGCAAAATAATGCCTGGGCATGGAGGCATACTAGATCGTCTAGATAGTGTTATATTTGTAGCACCAATTGTATATTTATTTTATCAAATTTTATCGTATGTTTCATAAAGAAGGAACTCCGTCCATTTTATTAGGTACTTGTATCACTGCTATTGTTTTATTAGCTAGTGATAATCTGATTGACACTAACTGGATTAAGATGACAATTCAGATCATCACAATTTTATTTTTAGTTATCATTCTTCAATTTTTTAGAAATCCAAAACGTACTTTTATCTTAAATGAAGATCAGATTCTTTCACCTGTTGATGGGAAAGTCGTTGTTATTGAAGAAGTGTACGAAGGTGAATATTTTAAAGACAAACGCTTACAAGTTTCTATATTCATGTCGCCAATTAACGTGCATGTTACCCGTTATCCAATGGGAGGAGTTGTAAAATTTAGCAAATACCACCCAGGTAAATTTTTAGTAGCTTGGCATCCAAAAGCTAGCGAAGAAAATGAAAGAACGACTATCGTAGTTGAAAATAAATCGTTTGGAGAAGTATTGTACAGACAAATTGCTGGTGCTTTAGCAAAGCGAATTGTAAACTACGCCGAAGAAGGAATGCAAGTAATTCAAGGAACTGATGCTGGTTTTATCAAATTTGGTTCAAGAGTAGATTTATTTTTACCTTTAGGAACCCCAATTAACGTAGTATTAAATCAAAAAGCCATCGGCGGAAAAACAGTTATTGCAACCAAAGCGTAATGATTGAGAACGATTTAGATAAACGATTTGACGAAGCCGTTGAAGCAGCTTCAAAAATGACACAGGCCTCTTTGCCACAAGATGTACAATTGCGCTTGTATGCTTTTTACAAGCAGGCTACTTTTGGCTCTGCCCAATACAACCAATCTGAAAATTTTGATTTGCGAAATGCTTTCAAAACCAATGCTTGGATGCAAATCAGCCATATATCCATCGAGGAAGCTAAAGAAAACTATATTGAAATCATCAATTCTTTATTGAAAAAATAAACAAGTCATGAAAAAACACTTTTTTAAAGTAATTTATGTAGCCTTCTTTTTTATTTTATTCTCTTGTAACAAGAAAAAACTAACCGAAGTTGTTGAAGTTCCTTTACCAAGTGCCGAAGAAAAAATAACAATGGGCATGCCCGATGATGTTAAGGCTAACGATGGTTCGTTTCAATTAGAAAAACTTCCATTTGACTATGATGCTTTAGCTCCAAATCTATCCGCAATCACTTTAGAGAACCATTACTCTAAACATTATTTGTCGTATACTAATAAATTAAACGAGGCCATTGCTGGAACTAATTTGGAAAACAGTACTATTGAAGAAGTATTGTCGCAATTAGACACTAGCAATGAAGAACAAAAAAATAACGCAGGCGGTTATTACAACCATTCGTTATACTTCAAATGCCTTAAGCCAAAATCTGGAGGACAGCCTAAGGATTCTTTAGCTACAGCTATCGAAAAAGATTTCGAATCTTTTGATAATTTCACCACACAATTTAAAGGTGAGGCAAACAAAGTATTTGGTTCAGGTTGGGTATGGTTAATTGTGGATCGTTCTGGAAAACTACAAATCACAAGCACTGCCAACCAAGACAATCCTTTGATGAGAAATGCTAAAGTACAAGGAAAACCTATTTTAGCCTTGGACGTTTGGGAGCACGCGTATTACTTGGACTACCAATACAAAAGAAAAAATTACATCGATGCTTTTTTCAATGTGATCAATTGGAGTAAAGTCGAAGAAAATTACGAGGAAGCTATCGCAAAATAGCATTTTACGATTACTGCAACTGATAAATAAACGATACTAACGGCTCAATAGCTATTTGTACTTTTCCTTGTCCGTGAACTACTTCTAAAGTCAAAGTACTCTTTTGATACAACTGGTCAACAATCGTGTGTTTCCCGTCTTTTAAATGCCATTTTTGAATTACATCTTCTGGGATTGTCAATTCAAAATGACTGGTATGTACCGATGAAAAATTAGAAACAACAATCAACTTTTCTGAATTTGACCAACGCACAAACGAGTATACTTCTGGATAATATCCCGCCGTAGCATATCTATTCAATCCATGAATCTCTTGGAATGACCCCATCAAAGCGGAACTTTTTAAAGTAAAGTTCAATACTCTCTTATAAAAATCACGCAACTCCTTTTCTGAAGCGGATAATTGCCCTCCATCAAATTTACCCTCATTCATCCAGCGTTGGTGATTTGGGACACCTACATAATCAAATATTGAGGTTCTAGAATGCGTTCCAAAACCGCCATTTTCATTTCCTGCCTCGCCTACTTCTTGTCCAAAATAAATCATCGTGGGCGAAGTACTAATTGTAGCCGAAACCACCATCAATGGTTTACCTTTTTCTGCTGAACCTGCAAATTCAGGACTTGCTAAACGTTGTTCATCATGATTATCCAAGAAATGCAACATATGATGCTCTATATCGGCCAATCCTTTTTGGATATCTGTAATTGGGTCGGTTTGACTTTTGCCTTGCACAATATCTTTTAACTTGTCATACAATTCCACTTTATCATACAAATAATCCATTTTGCCCAAACGAATGTAATTTCGGTATTCTTTTGGATTGTAGACTTCGGCTAATAAAAAAGCATCCTGCCTTTTTACTTTAATGGCTGAATTCATATAACTCCAGAACTCATAAGGTACCATTTCGGCCATGTCATACCGAAAACCGTCAACTCCTTTTGCCAACCAATACTCAGCAATAGCGCGAAATTTCTTCCAAGAACTTGGCACTTCTTTATCTTTCCAAAAATCAAAATGCTCTTGACAACTTTTGGATTCAAAACCTGCAGGAAGTTCCGCAAAATCTTTCGTTCCGTCAGGACGAATACCGTAATTTACTTTTACCGTTTCATACCAATCGTTTTTATCAGGCTTAGCCAAACGAGAACCATTTCCTGTCCATTTAGCTGGAAATTCTTGAAATTTACCATCAATCAACGGATTGACTTCGCCATTCAAAGGCGTGATTCCGTCAGGCAATTCAAAACGGGTATTCGGGATATAATAGAAATTATTGTCTTTATGGTATTCCACCGTAACATCATCATCTGCCCCAAAATCTCTAACTCCATCTGGATTATTTTTACCTTCGTATTTTCTGGCCACGTGATTGGGAACAATGTCAATTATCAACTTCAATCCTGCTTTATGCGTACGCGCTATCAAAGCCTCAAATTCCTGCAATCGATTGGCTGGATTTACTGCTAAATCAGGGTTCACGTTGTAATAATCCTTCACCGCATACGGAGATCCTGCCCTTCCTTTTACCACTTCAGGATCATCATTTGAAATACCATATTTTGTATAATCTCGAATAACAGCATGATGTGGAACTCCAGTGTACCAAATATGGCTAACTCCTAAATCTTTAATTTCTTGTAGGGCTTTGTCCGTAAAATCATTGAACTTCCCTACTCCATTTTCTTCAATCGTACCCCAAGGCTTGTTAGTGGTATTTGTATTTCCGAATAATCGAGTAAAAACTTGATATACTACTGCTTTGTGAGTGGGAATAGTTGTCATTTTTTGAGTATTATTTTTTTTATTATGAGATTGCGCTCCACTATGCAGAGAAAAAACAAGAGCAGCAATACAAGCAATTTTTTTCATGGTTCAATAGCGTTTAAGCTTATTGACAAATATAAATCTTTTTGAAATATTCGCAAGGAATAATCTCTAAGTACCTGACAAACGAATTAATAATCTTAGTTGTATTTAAATCGATTTTTTTACAATTAATTCTTAATAAAATTTTATATAAATTTTGAAACATAAATAGATTTATATTAAATTAGCTATTCAATTGCCCCAAAAAAACAAATTAATGAAATTTCGACTTGCCAAATCTGCCCTTACCCTTACTTTTTTATTGCGCTTTATTTTCAAGATTCAGACACAAATAGGACTTCTCCTAATATCATTGTTTAGACACAAAACTACTTTTAAGAAAATTTGCCTAAATATTTGATATTATATAATCTATTATAGCATAAAAAGAATTTACAATCGATAAATAATTTTATTGTTTATCTTCCATCACTTCTTAATAGTAAAATTAGGCAAACTAAAATTATTGAAAAATCAAACATAAAATATTTAAATGTGCCTGTAATTCTTAAAAAAAGTGTGAAGAAGGACTAACGGTAGACTACTACAATATCATATATTATGAATAAAAAAATAATCGCTTCAATTTTACTTATTACACAAATTATAATTGGACAAGAAAAGAAAAATACCATCCGCTACAATGCTACCAATCCAATGATTTTCGGAATTGAAAATATAATTATTGGATATGAACGTGTCGTTGATAAAAACCAATCTTTTAGTGTTGATTTTGGTTTAAACCAACTTCCTAATTTAAAACCTGAGGTTTTCAATACTAACGATACTAAATTAAGTTTAAACAATTTAAAAAAAAATAGTGGATTTCATTTTTCATTTGACTATCGATTTTATCTAAAATCAGAAAATAAATTTAAAGCTCCTAGAGGTATATATATAGGTCCATATTATTCTTTTAATTCATTTAAAAAAAGTAATGAATGGACACTTAATTCTGTAAACTTTAATGGGAATTTAGATACTGATTTAAAACTAGATATTCACACATTGGGAATTGAAATGGGGTATCAATTTATAATTTCAGACCGATTTGCTATTGACATTATATTTCTGGGACCAGGAATTGGACAATATAAAGTAGAAACTGATTTAAACACTTCTTTAAATGTAAATGACAAGAAATTTATATTAGAAAATTTGAACGATTTAATTGCAAGAAAAATTCCTGGATATAATATTGCTATAAATTCAGAAAATTTTAAAACTAATGGAAAAGTAGATTCAAATACTCTTGGCTATCGCTTTATGATTAATTTAGGTTATCGATTTTAATATAGAAAGACTGTTTTTATAATAGCATTTCTATATTAGAATAAAAGACAATACTCCGGTCTCTAATAAATATTTCTTAAATCGACTTGTGCTTCATACATTTTGATTAATTTTATGCCCAAAATAATTGGACTTGAAAAAACTTGAATTCACACTCTTTTTTGCTCTATTTTTTATGTTTGTTTCAAACCTATTGGGGCAAACTCCTAAAAAAATCATGGTAGAACATTCTGATTTTGCTGACGTGAATCAAGTAGAAATTCCTGATGCTTTTTTATTAACCGGAAATGTACGCGTCAATCATGACGGAGTAGTTTTAACCTGCAACAAAGCCTATTATTTTCAAAAAGAAAATTACATCAAAGCTTTTGGAAACGTACAATTAGTTCAAGGCGATACCTTATTTTTAAATAGTAAATATGCTGAATACAGTGGCAATGTAAAAAAAGCATTTGCTACTGGCGATGCTGTAATGAGTTCACCCGAAGCCACTTTGGTAACGGACACTATTAATTTTGACCGAAACACACAAGAAGTTTTTTACAACACTAAAGGCACCATTACCAATTTACAAAATACCTTAGTAAGCAAGTCAGGAAAATATTTCGTACCCGAAAAAAAGTTCCAATTTTTGACCGAAGTTACGATTACCAATCCTACGTATGTCATCAAATCAAACCATTTAGATTATTATAGTAATTCGGGACACTCCTATCTATTAGGACCTTCTACTATTACCAGCAAGGCCAATTATATTTATACCGAAAAAGGATTTTACGATACCAAAAAGAACAAAGCGCATTTTCTCAATAAATCCTACATCAAATACGACGACCGAATCATCCGTGGTGATAGTTTGTATTATGACCGGAACAAAGAATTTGCTTCAGCCTCTCGCAATGTAAAAATTACCGATTCTATCAATCGCGGCATTGTGAAAGGGCATTATGCCGAAATGTACAAGAAAAAAGATTCACTTTTTGTGACCAAAAGAGCCGTTGCTATTAACTTTGTCGAAAACGACTCCGTTTACATACACGGAAAAAAATTGATGGTAACTGGAAAAGAAGGAAACCGAATCATTCGTGCTTTCAACAATGTACGTTTTTTCAAAAAAGACATGAGTGGCAAATGCGATTCGATACATTCAAACTCTAAAATAGCATTGACTAAATTAATTGGACATCCTATTCTTTGGAATGGCGAAAGCCAAATAACCGGAGACATTATGCATCTCATTGGTAACAATGTCACGCAAAAATTAGATTCGCTCAAAGTATTGAACAATACGTTCCTCGTTTCCAAAGACACTCTTGGAACGGGTTACAACCAGATAAAGGGGCAAAATCTTTTTGGCAAATTTGAAGAAGGTAAATTACATGATGTAGATATCATCAAAAACACCGAAGTAATTTATTATATGCGAAATGACGCTCACGAACTCATTGGTATCAACAAAAATAAAAGTAGTAAAATCAACATTTTGTTCAATAAAAATGAGGTGGATGAAATTACCTTTTTCCAACAAGTAGATGGCGATTTATTCCCTGAAAAAGACTTAGCCGAAAACGATCGAAAATTCAAAGGTTTCATTTGGCGCGGTGAAGAACGAATCAAATCCAAAGACGATATTTTTCCGCCTGAAGAGAATGAGGACAATGAAAAAATAGCCAAGCAAGCCAAGGCACAAAAAGACAAGAAAAATGTACCGATGAAAGTACGAAAAGAAACCTTGGATTACGATAAAAAGAAGAAAAAATAGCGATTGAAATAGCAATTGCAATATCAAAAGAATAAAATAGATACAGTGAACAACGATTTTATACAATACCAGGCACAGACTTCTCCTTACCCACTTGGAATGGAGGTTTCTCATGCTGTAGGATCGTATATTTACGACACAAACAATAACCGTTATTTAGATTTTGTAGCGGGTGTTTCAGCTTGTTCTTTAGGACACCAACACCCACGAGTAAATCAAGCCATTAAAGACCAATTGGACTTGTATTCTCATGTTATGGTATATGGTGAATATTCACAAAGTCCGGCAGTAGAATATTGCAAATTGATGGCTTCACTCCTACCTGATCCATTAAACAAAACGTATTTAGTTAACTCGGGAACCGAGGCGATTGAAGGGGCGCTAAAACTAGCCCGTCGTGTTACTGGTCGGAGCCAACTGATTTCATGTCACAATGCATACCATGGCAACACTATGGGTTCCATGAGTGTGATGGGATTTGAAGAACGCAAACAAATTTTTAGACCTTTAATCCCAGATGTCGAATTCATTACTTTCAATAACGAAGCTGATTTAGAGAAAATTACCACTAAAACAGCTGGAATTTTACTTGAAACCATTCAAGGAGGTGCAGGATTTATTCAGCCTGAAAATGATTTTTTGAAAAAAGTACGTCAACGCTGTAACGAAGTGGGCGCAATGATGATTTTAGATGAAATCCAACCTGGTTTTGGACGTACTGGAACCCTTTTTGGTTTCCAAAATTACGATGTCGTTCCTGATATTGTGGTGATGGGAAAAGGTATGGGAGGCGGAATGCCTGTTGGGGCATTTACCGCTTCGGCTACCATGATGGATTTATTAAGTCATGATCCAAAATTAGGACACATTACTACTTTTGGCGGACACCCTGTCATAGCGGCAGCCTGTTTAGCCACCTTAAAAGAAATTACCGAAACCCCACTTATGACTGAGGCTTTGGAAAAAGAAAAACTTTTCAGATCACTCTTGGTACACCCTTTGATAGAAGAAGTTAGAGGAAAAGGATTAATGTTGGCAGCCATGACAAAAAGTGCTGATATTACCAATGAAGTTATCTTGAAATGTCAAGACAAAGGCTTGATTTTGTTCTGGTTACTTTTTGAAGGTTGTGCTATTCGAATTACACCACCTCTCACCATTTCTGAAGAAGAAATACGAGAAGGTTGTGCTATTTTACTCGAAGTTATGGATGAAGTCGCTAAAAAAATATAGTACATTTCAACTTCCTTTTTGTTAATTAAATTGTTCACAACAATTCTTTCTTTTTCTCAAGTAGCAATTCTATTTTCCTAATTTTATTTAGGCCAAAATCAAAAACAAAACAGTATGCAATTAAGCAACGAAGAAGAAGATTACAACTTATCTCTTTCCAAATTTGAGTCGATGTTAAAAACTAACAAAGTCTTGTTTTTTGACTCGGAAGAATTTGAAGAAATCATCCTTCACTACATCGATACGGGAAAAACTTCTTTGGCCAAAAAAGCATTAAAATTAGCCTTAGAACAACATCCAAAATCCACTGGTTTAAAATTGGTTCAAGTCGAAATGTTAGTCTACGAAGACCAATTAGATGTTGCCGATAAAATGCTCAACGAGTTGTATGCCATTGAGCCTAATAACGAAGAAATTTACATTCAAAAAGCCAATATTTGTTCCAAAAGAGACCAGCATGAAAAAGCGGTTGAACTCTTAAAAATAGCTTTAAAATACACCGATGATTATGCCGATGTCTATAACTTAATTGGGATGGAATACCTTTTTATGGACAATTTAGAAATGGCCAAAGACAGTTTCATCAAATGTTTAGAAGAAGATTTAGAAGATCAATCTGCTCTGTACAACGTGGTCTATTGCTTTGAGTTTTTGGACCAAAACAAAGAAGCGATTGAGTACTTGAATCAGTACATTGAAAAAAATCCGTATAGTGAAATCGCGTGGCACCAAGTAGGTCGCTTGCATTACGGCTTAAAAGAATACGAAGAAGCCATTCGTGCTTTTAACTATGCAACTTTGATTGATGACGAATTCATGGGCGCTTTCATGGAAAAAGCCAAAGCCTTGGAGCGTTTAAAACGTTACGAAGAGGCTATTGAAAGTTATGAAAGAACTATTGAATTAGACGATGCCACATCGTATGCCTTACTTCGTATTGGAAAATGCCACGAACGATTAGGAAATACTGCTTTGGCAATTAAATATTATAATGAAACAGTTCACGAAGACCCACTTTTAGATAAAGGTTGGATTGCGATCACTGATTTTTACGTTCGTGAAAAAAACTTCCAAAAAGCATTGTTTTATGTGAATAAAGCATTGGCTATTGACAATCAAAATCAGATGTACTGGAAGCGCTATGCTACCATCAATAAACAGTTAAATTTCTTTGAAGAAGCTGAATTTGGTTACCGAAAAGCAGTTGAATTTGGTGATTACCAATTAGACACTTGGTTGTTTTGGGTCGATATTCTTCAGTTTTTAGGCGAATTTGAGAATGCTATTCATACTTTATTACAAGCCACTGAATATTTCCCTGAAGAAAATGAAATCGAATACCGTTTGGCTGGACTGTATTTCATGATTCAAGACACCACCAAAGCGAAATTTCATTTAAGTAATGGTTTGCGTTTGAACTTTGACAATTACATTCTTATCGAAGACTTATTTCCAATGGTTTGGGAAGAAAAAAAGGTTCAAAATTATATTGCAAAACACAAAAAATAAGCATGACACCACCTATTAAAAAACGTTTCGGTTTACTGGGACGCAATATCAATTATTCATTTTCTAGAGGTTATTTTACCGAAAAATTTGAAAAAGAAAATTTAGAAGGATACACTTACGAAAATTTTGATATTCCAACAATCGAATCTTTTTTGGACGTAATAAAAAATAACGATCATTTGAGCGGAATGAATGTAACCATCCCGTATAAAGAAGCGGTGGTGCCATTTCTAGATAAATTGTCTAAAAAAGCACGTAAAATTGGAGCTGTAAACACTATTAGATTCACTAAAAAAGGAAAGCTAAAAGGTTACAATACTGATTATTATGGCTTTCAAAAATCATTAGAACCTTTGCTAGAATCTCATCATAAAAAAGCATTGATTTTAGGAACTGGTGGAGCTTCCAAAGGAGTAGCTTTTGCTCTAGACGAATTAGGAATTGAATATACTTTCGTCTCAAGGCAAGCGAGCGAAACTGTTTTAGGCTATAACCAAATTACCGATTTAATCTTTGACGAATACCAAATCGTGATTAATTCAACTCCCGTAGGTACCAGTCCAAATACAGCTGCCTATCCCGAAATTCCGTATGAGTTTTTTACAAAAAAACACATCGCTTACGACTTAATTTACAATCCTGCCGAAACCCAATTTTTGAAAAAAACCCAATTACAAGGCGCTAAAACTAAAAACGGATTGGATATGCTCATTTTTCAAGCAGAGAAAGCGTGGGCGATTTGGAATAAATAAGATTATTGCAAACAACAAATTACTTACATACGGCTTTGAATAAACGAAACCGTATGCATTTAGAAAGCTTCTAGCCTTTCGAAGGCAGAAGTTAAAAAAAAGAAACATTCATATTCAACGTAAAACGATGATAAATAAGGGATTTATTTTGTAGTTCAAAAGCGGTTTAGTATCTTTCGACTGGAATAATTTAGTAACCTTATACATTGAAAAAATGTTAGAAGAAAAGAATGATAACCTGCTTGAAGCAGATGGAAACCTTACTGATTCTAAAGAATCAACACCTACAACAGTTGAAGCAACTGAAACTAATGTAGAACCAATTGCCACGGCACCCGAAGCCAATTTAAATCAATCTATTATTGAGGCAATTGCCGATACCAATGCTGAGGAAAGCGAAGATGAAAGCTTGAAAGAACGTCACGACATTCCGATGCAAGATTACGATGCCTTATCTATGGAAGCACTTGTAGAGGAAATAAACTCTTTAGTTTCTAACGAAAAAGTAGCGTCAATCAAAGAGCATGTCGAAGAAATCAAAAAAGCTTTTTTAGCCAAATACAACCACTTTATCGAGGAGAAAAAAGAGGAATTTCTTGCTGAGAATCAAGACCCAAATGAGGAATTTCAATACCATTTCCCTCTCAAATCGAAATTTGACAACATCTATTCTGTTTACAGAAATCATAAAAACGAACATTTCAAGAATTTACAAACGAGTTTAAAAAACAATTTAGAAAACCGTTTAGCTATTGTTGAAGAGTTAAAAGAATTGATTAATCCCCAAGCCAATATTAAAGACGTATTAAAACATTTTAATGATTTAAGAGACCGTTGGAAAAATGCGGGACCGATTCCTAAAGACAAATACAATCACGTTTGGAATAACTTTCATTTTCACGTAGAAAATTTCTATGATTATTTGCACTTGGATCGCGAGGCACGCGATATTGATTTCAAACACAATTTGGAGCAAAAACAAAAAATTGTAGCTCGTGTAAAAGAATTGGTCAAAGAAGAAGACATTAACAAAGCGTTTCGTGAATTACAGGATTTACACCGCATTTGGAAAGAAGAAATTGGGCCTGTTTCTAGAGAATACCGTGAAGAAATTTGGAATGAATTTAGTGATTTAACCAAACAGATGCACGACAAACGTGAACTATTATTTGAAAAACTAAGAAGTGCCGAAGTTGATAATCTAGCTAAGAAAAAAGAAATTATTGCACAAATTGAAGTCTTGGCTACTGAAAAAGTCAATGCTCACACGCAATGGCTGACACAAATAGAAAAAGTAGAAGCTCTTAGAGCCGCATTTTTTGCAGCAGGTAAAGTACCAGCAGAGGTTAGCGAAGCTACTTGGACAGCCTTTAAAACAGCGGTACGTAACTTTAATTCGTTCAAAAATTCATTTTATAAAGAGATCAAAAAAGATCAGAACGATAATTTGAGTAAAAAACAAGCTTTGGTAGCCAAAGCAAAAGCATTACAAGAAAATACAGATTTTGCTTCTACTACTCCAATTATGAAACAAATTCAGGAAGAATGGAAAACAATTGGCCATGTTCCTAGAAAATACTCCGATAGTATTTGGAAAGAATTTAGAGAAGCTTGCAACCATTATTTTGACAAATTAAAAGAACACAAAAACGAGGAAAACAGTGAAGAAGTTGCTGCTTTTGAAAACAAAAAAGCCTATTTAGAAACTTTGAGAGCTTTCCAACTAACTGGAGATCACAAAACGGATTTAGAAGGCATTAAATCGCACATTCAACACTGGAAAAGTTTAGGAAAAGTTCCTTTTGGCAGACGTCACATTGAAGGTAAGTTCAATAAAATATTAGACGCCCTTTTTGAAAAATTAAGTTTGAGTAAAAAAGATTCAGATATGATGCGTTTTACTAACCGAATGGATCAATTGTCTGAAAGTAATGATACTCGTAAATTAGAAAGCGAAAAAATATTTTTGATTCGTAAAATTGAAGAAATACAAAATGAAATTTTTCAATTAGAAAACAACATTCAATTCTTCACTAATACTAAAAACGCTAAAAAAGAAAATTCAATTGTGTTAGAAGTTCGTAAGAACATTGCTATTCACAAAGAAAGTTTAGACGTTTGGAAAGAAAAATTGAAACAATTACGCAATCTGAAACAAGAATAAATTGTATATAATTTATGACCAAAACCTCAATATTCACGATTGAGGTTTTTTATGTCAAAATGTAACGAAATGATAATTATCATTTTAATTCATTGAAAGTCCGCTTACTTTTGAACTTTCAAATGATTTTGTTATGACTAATTCACTACTTCAAAAGTACAATGTCCCTGGACCAAGGTACACCAGTTACCCCACCGTTCCGTATTGGAATGAACGTGATTTTACGTATGAAATTTGGTTAAATACACTTAAAAAATCATTTATAGAAAGTAATTCAACAGAAGGGATTAGTTTGTATATCCATCTCCCTTTTTGCGAAAGCATGTGTACTTTTTGTGGTTGTAACAAACGTATCACCAAAAATCACGAAGTAGAAAATCCCTACATTAAAGCCGTTTTAAAAGAGTGGAACTTGTATTGTGATGTTCTTGATGAAAGACCCAACATTAAAGAAATTCATTTGGGTGGTGGAACACCTACTTTTTTCTCAACTGAACATTTGGAAGTATTAATTAATGGAATTTTTGCAACAGCAAATAAAGCCAGTAATTATGAATTTAGCTTTGAAGGTCATCCTAATAATACCACCCGAGAACACCTGCAAAAATTATACGATTTGGGTTTTAGAAGGGTAAGTTTTGGCGTTCAAGATTATTCTGAAAAAGTACAAAAAGCCATTCACCGTATCCAACCTTTTCTAAACGTTGCCAAAGTCACTTTGTGGGCTAGAGAAATTGGATATACCTCAATAGGTCATGATATTATTTTTGGTTTACCTTTCCAAGAAAAAGAAGATGTGATTGATACTATTGAAAAAACCAAGTCGTTACAACCTGATCGTTTGGCTTTTTATAGCTATGCGCATGTGCCTTGGATTAAAGGAAACGGACAACGCGGATTCAATGATGAAGACATTCCTAAAGACGATAAAAAGCGTGAATTATACGAAATAGGCAAGGAATTACTCTACGAAAATGACTATCATGAAATAGGTATGGATCATTTTGCTTTAACAACCGATAGTTTATTTCACTCCTTTGAGGTAGGCAAACTGCATCGTAATTTTATGGGATACAGCTCTTCAAAAACGCAATTAATGATTGGTTTAGGCGTTTCGTCAATTAGTGATAGTTGGTACAGCTTTGCGCAAAATGTAAAAAGTATAGAAGAATATTACCAATTGTTAGACACCAATACTATTCCTGTATTTAGAGGCCATCTATTGACTGAAGAAGATTTAATCATCCGAAGACATATTTTGAATTTAATGTGCCAATTTGAAACCTCTTGGACCAATCCAAAAAACTACTTTAAGGAGATTCCTGAAATAGTAATTCAATTAAACGAAATGGAAAAAGACGGACTCATTGATTTTATTCCAAATGGGATGCGAGTTACAGAAGCAGGAAAACCATTTATACGAAATATTTGTATGGCTTTTGATTTACTTTTAAAACGAAAAGCTCCTGATACTGCTTTGTTTTCGATGACAGTTTAAAAGAATAAAAAAGCACACTAGTTAGTGTGCTTTTTTATTCTCTATAGAAACCAATCTAGCTTTTAATAATCGATACTAATTCATCTTTCATAAACAATAAATTAGCTTTTAACTGGTGTAAATGCTCTTCCGTTGCCGTTTCTACTCCAGTATTAATTCTGTGAATTTCATGTTCTAATTCGTGATAGTCATCAAAAACTTTTCTGAAATGTGCATTATCCACTTTCAATTGATGAATTCTTTCTTGGTACTCTGGTAATTCGTGTACTAAATCGTGTCTTTCCATTTTTAAAGTAATTTAAATTCTATTTTTTATTAATGACAATTAGGTGTTTCTTGAACAAATAAACTCATATTGGCTGGTGAAATGTATGGAATTCCTAATCCCAATCCGCGCAGGATAAATAAAACTCCAATAATAACTCCAACATAAGGAATCGCTTTTTGAACCTTATTGCGAAATGAAAGTGTCATAAAAGAATTGAGATAGGTCACACTGCTCATCATCGGAATAGTACCCAATCCAAAAAGCAACATATACGTGACTCCCAAAGAGACATTCTGCATTGCAATTGCTCCAAATAAAGCCACATAAACCATTCCGCATGGTAGAAATCCATTTAATAAACCAATGGTAAATAATGATTGGTAACTTTTATTTTTAAATTGTTTTCCTAAAGCCATTTTAATCTTTGAGATTAATCGGTATACTGGTTTAGAAAAATTATATTTTGCCAAAACTCTTTCAGGAGTTAGAATAGTTATAATCATCGCTACACCAATAAATATGGATAACCTTTGTTGAATTCCTGCTAAAAAAAATCCTTTCCCTACCAAACCGAAAAGCAATCCGATTGTAGCATAAGCTGCCAAACGCCCCAAATGATACGTTATAATTTGAGTTGCTTTTTTAGTTGGATTAGTTCTGTCTACTGGAATCATCATGGCAATTGGGCCACACATCCCAATGCAATGCAGGCTACTAATTAGGCCAAAGATGAAAGCAGAATACAACATAAACGGCTAATTAATATAGATGGTTTCTTTAGTTAAATAGGATTCCCCTTCGTACTGCCATTCCATATTAATATCCCAACGGCCACCTACCAAACTTTTTTTAGGTACGAGCAAAGTTGGTTCAGAAATCGAAATTGGCACTTCAAAATCCATTTTCTTGTTAGATGGCCTGTAAAGGGATACTTTTCCTTTAATTTTAGTAGGAACAAAAGCCGCTGGAAATGTGATTTTAGCTCCTTGTGTAGTCAATTCCACTTTAGGTTTTTCTGGCAAATCCTGAGCATTTTGAATACGCTCCATTTCTTTTCCAAATTGTGCATCGTGCTTATAATACTCCTCTACCACTAAATCATTGTCGTATTTTGAATTGGATTGCACCTCAACAACAAAATAGAGAATAAACGCCATGAATAAAGCAAATGCGATTACAATACCTGTTCCCCAATTAATTTTCATTTTTCTTGATATTAAGTTATCTAATCAAAACTTCTCGGACTTAAGAAATTCGTCGTTGCTGTTTCAATTTTTTTATTTCCGTTATACACCTCAATTTCTAACTTGGTTTTATCTGTTTCTAAGAGATATTGATTAATTTCAACAAATAAAGTTCCACTGTTCATACCTTGTTTTGGTACTTTAAAATCTTGTTTCCCTACTACCTTCAAAGCACCTTTAATTCCGATTAATTTAAAGTGAATATCCTTAAATTCTTCATTGGTCTTATTAATGATTTTAAAGGTATAGATGTTACTAATATTTTCACCTTTATGTTGGTACAATTGCCCTGGCAAACGTAAGATTGTAGCCTCTACATCGGTTCGCAAAAACAACAGACCCGTCAATACTCCAACCAAGATAATCAATACGGCTGAGTAGCCTTTCATCCTTGCGGTAAATCTAAACTTGGATTTTTTCTCTATTTCGTCTTCAGATGCATATCGAATTAAGCCTTTTGGCAAACCAACACTTTCCATAATGGTATCGCACTCATCAATACAAGCGGTACAGTTCACACATTCTAATTGAGTTCCGTTTCGAATATCTATTCCTGTAGGACAAACATGTACACATTGGTGACAATCAATACAATCCCCTTTTCCTGTGGAAGCGCGATCTTCATTTTTATTGAATTTAGCCCTTCCTACTTCTTTTTCGCCACGAACAAAATCGTACGCCACATTAATCGATTTGTTATCCAAAAGCACCCCTTGTAATCTTCCATAAGGACACGCAATGATGCACACTTGTTCTCTAAACCAAACAAAAACAAAGTAAAATACTCCTGTAAAAATCAATAACGCAATTAGTGTACTCAAATGACTCTGAGGTCCATCTTCAATCATTTTTAGCAATTCATCACTGCTGATTAAATAGGCTAAAAATACATTCGCAATGAAAAAAGAAATCACAAGAAACAAAAACCATTTGATTCCTTTTTTTCTAATCTTCTCGGCATTCCATTCTTGTTTACTCAATCGAATTTGTGCTCCTCTATCACCTTCAATCCAATATTCAATTCGGCGAAAAACCATCTCTAGAAAAATTGTTTGCGGACAAATCCATCCACAAAATATTCTTCCAAAAATCACAGTAAAGAGAATGACGAAAACGACACCAACAATCATGAATAAAACAAACAGATAAAAATCTTGAGGCCAAAATGGAAAACCAAAAATATTGAATCGGCGTTCCAAAACGTTGAACATCATGAACTGGTTGCCATTTACTTTGATAAATGGATTAGTAATTAATATCGCTAACAAAAAATAACTAACTAATTTTCGGTACTCATACAACTTACCTGAAGGCTTTTTAGGGAAAATAAATTTTCTTTTTCCGGCCTCGTCAATAGTACCAATACTGTCTCTAAAAGACTCATCTTGTAAACTGGACATTATGCTGTAATTTTAAAAGACCAATTTCAAGTCTGAAATTGGTCTTTTAGTTAGTGTTTATTTATTTTGCAGGAGTTGCAGCGGCTTCTTCAACCCAGATTTCTCCATCTGGTGCTTTTGGATCTTTTGGATTACTTCCTTTTAGGGAAATAATATAACTCGCTACTTTTTGAATTTCTTTTGGTTTCAAAGTACCTTTCCAAGCAATCATTCCTTTTCCGTCACGACCACCATTAGTAATAGTATGGAATAAGTTTTTGATTCCTCCTCCTAAAATCCAATGATCATCGGTTAAGTTAGGTCCAATTTGCCCTCCTGCATCCGCTCTATGACAAGCAGCACAATTGGTAGTAAAAATAGTTTTCCCTTCGGCCAATGTAGGCGCATCTGTTAATAAGGTAACTGTTTTTTCGTCCATTAAATCCGGAGCGGTTTTCATATATTCAGCTACTTCAATTTTGGCTTGTGCCAATTCTTTTTTCAATTCTGTTTCTTGATCATCGGCACCAAGAATTTCAAAACGAACTAAATATACTACCGAAAACACGATACAAGCATAGAACAAGTAAATCCACCATGGCGGTAAATTGTTATCTAATTCTTTGATTCCATCATAATCATGATCCAATAAAAGTTGACCTTCATTCTCCATTGGCTCTGACTTGGTCAAGGCTTTTACCAATTTAGTATACCACTCACTCTCTTTAAAACTTACTTGAGTAGCTTCTTCTAATTTTGCTTTTTGTTCATCAGTCAATAATTGATAGGTAATCTTATCAATTGCACTAATTGTAATTTCTATTGCAATTAAAAGAAATAGAAAAACAAATAAGAATACCGAAACCATTGGAAACTTCACAAAAGCAGGTCGGTCTCCAGAGTCAATAAAAAATTCCATTGCACCGAATACGGCGAAGAAAATAAGAGGAACTCTTACATATACAGGGATTAATTTTTTCATTTTTAAAAGTTTAAAAAATTATAATGATGGATTGTCATTCAATGGAATTTGGCTCATCTCTTCGATTTTTTCTTTCTTATAGGAGAAAACCCAAAGTCCTAATCCTACAAAGAATAAAAAGAAAATCAACAATGATAGTATCGGATAAATCGCAACTCCCGCGATCGTTTCCATATTATGTTTTATTTGTTCAAACATGACGTACTATATTATTTTTTTACCTTAATATCAGTTCCTAATCGTTGAATATAAGCAATCAAGGCTACGATTTCTCTTTCGTTCATTGGAACAAATTTTTCACCTTTAGCAGCTGCTTTTTTCTTGCTTTCTTCATAACTTTTCACAAAGTCAGGATCATTTTTCAAACTCTCTTCTATTTTAATAGCTTGAGCTCTTAAATCTTTTTGAGCATTAGCAACCTGAGCTGGAGTGTAAGGCACACCAAGAGTAACCATTGCTTCCATTTTCTTTTGAGTCATAGAAATATCCATTGGCTCATTGTCAAACAACCATTTATAACCTGGCATAATTGAACCCGCAGAAATACTTTGTGGATTCCAAAAATGATTGAAATGCCAGTTATCATTATACTTCCCACCTACTCTTAACAAATCAGGTCCAGTACGTTTTGAACCCCAAAGGAATGGATGGTCGTATACAAACTCTCCTGCTTTAGATTGTGGTCCATAACGTTCTACCTCACTACGGAATGGTCTAACAGATTGTGAGTGACATCCCACACATCCTTCACGAATGTATAAATCACGACCTTCTAATTCTAATGGTGTATAAGGTTTAACACTTGTAATTGTTGGGATATTTGATTTTACCATAATTGTAGGTACAATTTGAATAATACCTCCAATTAAAATAGCTACTGTAGCCAAAATTGTCAATTGGATTGGTTTTCTTTCCAACCAAGGGTGGAATTTTTCACCTTTTAATCTTCCACTGCTTATTTGTTGTAATTCAGGAGCCTCTGCTAACTCATCTTCGATAGATTGACCCGCTCTCACAGTTTGAATAATGTTGTAAACTAACACTAACATTCCTGTAAGATACATAGTTCCTCCCACGGCTCTCATTAAATACATCGGCATAATTTGAGTTACCGTTTCAAGGAAGTTACCATAAGTTAACGTTCCGTCTGGATTGAATTGTTTCCACATTGAAGCCTGTAAGAAACCTGCAACATACATTGGAAGTGCATATAATATGATTCCTAAAGTCCCAATCCAAAAGTGGAAATTAGCCAATTTAGTAGAATATAAAGGAGTTTTAGTCATTCGTGGTATCAACCAATAAATCATACCAAACGCCATAAATCCATTCCAAGCCAAAGCGCCAACGTGTACGTGTGCAATAATCCAGTCCGTGTAATGCGCAATAGCATTTACATTTTTAAGAGACAACATTGGTCCTTCAAAAGTAGCCATACCGTAACCTGTGATAGCCACCACAAAGAATTTCAATACTGGTTCTACTCGTACTTTGTCCCAAACTCCTCTTAAAGTTAACAACCCATTAATCATACCTCCCCAAGATGGAGCAATCAACATTACAGAGAAAACAACTCCTAAGTTTTGTGCCCAAGTTGGTAATGCTGAATACAATAAGTGGTGTGGTCCTGCCCAGATATAAATAAAAATCAAAGACCAAAAGTGAACAATAGAAAGTCGATACGAATATACAGGACGATTGGCTGCTTTTGGAACAAAGTAATACATCAATCCTAAGAATGGTGTTGTTAAAAAGAACGCAACAGCATTATGCCCGTACCACCATTGCACCAAAGCATCTTGAACCCCAGCATATACTGAATAACTTTTCATTCCAGAAATAGGCAATTCTAAACTGTTGAAAATATGTAATACTGCTACAGTTACAAAAGTCGCTAAGTAAAACCAAATAGCCACATACAAGTGACGCTCTCTTCTTTTTAAAATGGTTCCAATCATATTGATTCCAAAAACAACCCAAATTAATGCAATTGCGATATCTATTGGCCATTCTAACTCAGCATACTCTTTAGAAGTACTAAATCCTAATGGTAAAGAAACGGCTGCTGCAACAATAATTAACTGCCAACCCCAAAAGTTAAGATTACTTAAAAAATCACTAAACATTCTTGCTTTTAGGAGTCGTTGCATAGAGTAATACACCCCAGCAAACATAGCATTACCCACAAAGGCAAAAATAACTGCATTAGTATGTAAAGGTCTCAATCTACCAAAACTCAACCACGAAATTCCGTCGGTAACGTTTGGAAAAAGAAACATAAAAGCGAGAATAAGCCCCACTAACATTCCTACTACACCAAAAACAATGGTTGCGTAAAGGAATTTCTTTACAATTTTGTTGTCGTAATAAAATTGTTGCATTTCCATAATTAAATTTGTTTTTCTTCTATTGTTTGTACTGATTTATTTGGTTTTACTTTAAGTTCGTCATCAAAAAGCATTCGGACTGAAGGCGTATAATCATCATCGTATTGCCCTGTTTTTACTGCTCTTATAAAAGCGATAAAAAAACCTATGGCTACTATGATACTAATCGAGATTAATAAATAAATGACGCTCATACCTTAAAATTATGTTAACAAAGTTAGTTGTAGTGTTCTTTAAAAAATATGACATTTATCATACTACACTTATTTCTAATAAAATTAATCAAAAAAAGAATACAAAATCGATTTATTTCCTTTCTACCCTTTTGGCATAATAATTACTAGACAAGGTCACAAAACTCACTATCGTAATGGTACTCAAGGGCATAATAATCGCTGCCACAAGAGGTAATAAATTACCCGTAACTGCAAATGACAAGCCAACAACGTTATACAATAACGACAATGTAAAGCTCATTTTAATTGTTGTGATGGATTTTTTAGAAAGTTTCAAAAACGAATGTAATTTTTGAAAAACAGTCGCATCTAAAATGGCATCACAGGCCGGAGAAAATACATTCACATTTTCGGATATTGCAATCCCAACATTACTTTGTGCCAAAGCTCCTGCGTCATTCAAGCCGTCTCCTACCATCATTACATTCTTCCCGTTCTCTTGTAAGTTTTTTATGAACGCTAATTTTTGTTCTGGCTTTTGATTAAAAATTAATTCGGTTCCTGCTGGCAATAGTTTTTCTAAGGCCTCTCGTTCTCCTTCATTATCTCCTGATAAAATTTTCACTTGATATTGCTCGCTCAAATTGGCAAAAAGAGTAGCCAAACCTTCTCTATACTGATTATTAAAAATGTATTTCCCTACATATTTTTCTTTAATTTTAATATGTACAGCGGTTTGCTGAAGGTCATTCCCTTCAATCAATCCTACAAATGAAGCCGAACCTAACTGAATCAAAACATTTCCAACAGTAACTTGAATTCCTTTTCCAGTAAGTTCTTCAAATGCATCTAGTTTTATCCTTTTTGTTTCTGGTAAAAAGTCATACAACATTCGACTCAATGGATGATTAGACGCACGAAGCACATTTTTAACTAAGGCTATTTCATTTTCTGAAAGTACTTCTCCTTGGAATGAAATATTTGATTTTTTGTTGGTCGTGATGGTTCCTGTTTTATCAAAAACAATGGTATCTACTTTGGCTAACTGCTCAATCACTAAAGCATTTTTGAGATAGAATTTTTTCTTGCCTAAAATTCGCAAGACATTACCAAAAGTAAACGGAGCTGTTAACGCCAAGGCACATGGACAAGCCACAATCAATACCGCAGTAAACACATTAAAAGCGGTATTAGCATCTTTGAAAATCCAATAGCCAAAACCTCCAAAAGCAATTAAAAGCAAAAGTGGCGTGAAATAACGTGAAATTTGATCTGTAATAGTCTTGTGTTTTTGTACTACATTTTTTTGGAACACATCATTACTCCACAACTGTGTTAAATAACTTTGAGAAACTGAATGCAACACTTCCATTTCGACCATTGTACCTATTTGCTTTCCTCCTGCAAATACTTTGTCTCCGGATTTTTTAGTTATCGGAATAGCCTCTCCTGTTACAAAGCTATAATCAATTTCGGCTGTTTCAGAGATTAAAATACCATCCACAGGAATTAATTCTTGATTACGAATTAGCAATCGGTCGCCTTTTTGAATATCATAAACAGGTATGCTTTCTTCTGAATTTCCTTGAATTCGTGTAATGGCAATGGGAAAATACGATTTGAAATCACGTTCAAAACTCAAGAAACTATAGGTTTTAATTTGGAACATTTTCCCTAAAAGCATAAAGAAAACCAAACCCGTCAAGCTATCAAAAAAACCAGAGCCATAATCCATCACAATATCTACTGTACTGCGCACAAACATAACAATGATTCCCAAGGCTATTGGAATATCGATGTTGAGCATTTTGGATTTGATGCTTTTATATGCCGAGACATAATAACCACTCGCCGAATATAAAAAACTAGGCAATGACAAGGCAAAAATCAACCATCGGAAAAACCCACGATATTGATCTAACCAATATTCTTTTACCTCGAAATATTCTGGAAAGGAAAGCAACATAATGTTACCAAAACAAAAGAAAGCTACTCCTAATTTATAGGTCAAACTTCGGTCTACATTATTAGAACCCGCTTCATAATTTTCTAAACTAATATAGGGCTCATAGCCAATACCACTCAACAAATAGACAATTTCTTTAAGCGAAACTTCTTCTGGTTTGTAGGTAATTCGGACTTTTTTTTCCGGGAAATTAACTTGCGAAGTAGTTATTCCCTTTTGAAGACGTTGTAAATTTTCCAAAATCCAAATACACGAGCTACAATGTATATGAGGAATGTTAAGTGAAACAATAGCGGTTGCATTCTCTTCGAATTCCAACAGTTTTGAAACAATACTTTCATTATCTAAGAAGTCATATTTACCATTAATATCTTGCGGAGTTGCTCCAGGCGATTTTTCAAAATCATAATAACAAGTCATGTCATTGAGACTAAAAATTTCGTACACAGTCTTACATCCAGTGCAACAAAATGATTTGTCATCAAAGACAATTTCTTCTTTTTCTACAATATCTAAACCGCAATGGAAACAGTTTTTTGTATCCATACTCTTTGCTCATTTTACCTGCAACAAAAGTCACTAATTGTTAGCGTTAAAAATATGACATTTGTCATAATAATCATTAAATTTGTGCTCAATAAAGTCCCTACTTTTCTATTATGAGTAAATGTGAACAATGTATCGTTAGAGAATTTAGCTCTTTAAAAGCGTTAAACAAAGAAGAGTTAATAAAACTTTCTGAATGCAAAGAAGCATATACCATTAAAAAAGGTGATGTTATTTTTGAAGAAGGCGAAACAATTAATGGTATTTATTGTGTCAAAGATGGAGTTTGCAAACTCTCAAAATTGAGTGCTAATGGTAAAGACCATATTGTTAAACTCATCAAAAAAGGAGAACTATTAGGGCAACGCTCCATTATTAGTGACGAACCTGTAAATTTAAGCGCAGTAGCACTGGAAGATATGGAAGTGTGTTTTATTCCAAGAAGCGAGGTAATGGGATTTTTTGACAAAAACAATCAGTTTTCTATGAATGTAATGAAAACGATTTGTGGCGATCTTAAAGAAGCTGATGACCACGCCGTAAACATGGCTCAGAAAACAGTAAAAGAACGCCTTGCAGAAACCTTACTTTATTTAGCAGATACTTTTGGCAAAAATGAAGATGAAAGCCTAAAAATACAACTTTCTAGAGATGAATTAGCCAGTATGATTGGCACTGCTACCGAAAGCTGCATTCGCTTACTCTCTGATTTTAATAAATTAGGATTAATCGAACTTACAGGTAAAAAAATCACCTTAAAAGATATTGGTAAATTAAAGAAAATGGCCGAGTAATCGCTACATTTTCTTAGCCTCGTTCCAAAATACATCCATTTCGGCCAACGTCATATCCATCAATGGTTTATCAAGTTCTGCCGCTTTACTTTCTAAGTATTGAAATCGAGAAATGAATTTTTTATTGGTTCGTTCCAAAGCATCTTCAGGATTGATTTTTAAGAATCGGGCATAATTAATCACTGAAAACAGCACATCTCCAAATTCCGCTTCCATTTTATCTTGGTCGCCAGCAGCTACTTCAACTTGAAGTTCTTGTAATTCTTCCTGCACTTTGTCCCAAACTTGATGCGGCTCGTCCCAATCAAAACCAACTCCTTTTACTTTGTCCTGAATTCGGCTCGCTTTAACCAAAGCAGGCAAACCTTTGGGAACGCCTTCCAAAACTGATTTTTTCCCTTCTTTCAATTTGAGTTTTTCCCAATTTTGTTTGACCTCTTCTTCATCTTTGACTTCCACATCGCCATAAATATGAGGATGACGGTGAATTAATTTTTCACAAATTTCATTACACACATCTGCTATATCAAAATCTTGTGTTTCGCTTCCAATTTTAGCATAAAAAACAATATGCAGTAACAAGTCACCCAATTCTTTTTTGACTTCTGCCAAATTATTGTCCAAAATTGCATCGCCCAACTCATAAGTTTCCTCAATAGTAAGATGACGTAAACTTTGCAATGTTTGCTTTTTGTCCCAAGGACATTGCGCACGCAAATCGTCCATAATGGTTAACAATCTATCGAAAGCTTGAAGTTGTGATTCTCTTGATTTCATTATAAAAATTGGTTTTGGTAAAAATAAAAAAATCCTGCCAAGAAATCGATCTCAGCAGGATTTAAATAGTTTCCTAATTAACAATTACGCTTTTGTAGCTTTTGCTTTTTTAGGTTTTTCTTCTGTAACTGATTCTTCTTTGCTTGATGCTTTTGGAGCTTCATCAGTAACTAATCCTTTGGATTGCAATAAATTGTACCAATTCAATACTTTTTTAATATCAGAACCATATACTCTTTCTTCGTCATAATCAGGTACGATTTCTTTGAAATAAGCGGCTAAAGTAGCGGCATCTTCTTTATGAGAAATCGCTGGACCATTTTTCTCTTTTTTGGCAATAGCAATCAATATTTCAGCCAGTGGTTTTTCAGCCTCATACGTATAAATCGAAATTTCAGACAACAAACTTACGTTTGCTTTTAAATTCACCGTGATTTTTTTTCCATCCAATAATGACTCGGCTACAAAACCAGTACGCGTTTGGATTTTCAATTCGTATAAACCTGGCTTACCAGAAATAGCTAATATTTTTTCGATATTCATTATATATGTTTTATTAAATTATCTTCCTTTTTTACCAAAGAACTTCATTCTGTATTCTTGAAATGTTTTTCCTTCGATTATGTTTTTTAATTTTTTCTGAATCAAACGTTTTTTCAAAGATGAAATTTTATCCGTAAATAAAATACCCTCAATATGGTCGTATTCGTGCTGAATAACTCTTGCAATTAAACCATCAAAAACTTCGGTTTTCATTACAAAATCTTCTTCGCAATATTCAATAGTTACAATTGGATTTCTATATACATCTTCACGCACATCTGGAATACTTAAACAACCTTCGTTAAAGCTCCACTCCTCTCCTTCTTCTTTAATGATTTTGGCATTGATAAAAGTACGTTTAAATCCGTTCATCTTTTTTTGATCGGCTTCAGACATATCTTCGTCATCACTAAAAGGAGTTGTATCAATGACAAACAAGCGAATTGCTAAACCAACCTGTGGCGCCGCTAATCCCACTCCGTACGCATTGTACATCGTTTCATACATGTTGGCAATGGTTTCCTTTAAGTTAGGATAATCAGGCGTAATTACCGCTCCTACCTTTCTTAAAACAGGGTCTCCATAACCTATAATTGGTAAAATCATTCGTATTGTATTAAGTAGTCATTTACCTTTAAAAGGTAATTTTCTCTTGTTTTCGACTGCAAAAATAGTAAAAAGATATTTGAATTACGATTTACAATCACATTCAATATCTTTTATCTAAAGTCGAAACTAATTTAGTTTAACTCCAATGTATCGGCAGTATTCTTTCTAACTTCAGCTAATAAATTTGGATTGGTATTCAAATCTTGTCCGTACGAAGGAATCATTACTTTTAATTTAGACTGCCACTCAGTAGTTTTCATTTGGTCTTTAAAACATTTTTGTACTACATCTAACATTACCGTTACAGCAGTAGAGGCTCCTGGAGATGCACCTAACAAAACAGATAACGTTCCGTCGTTAGTGGTAATCACTTCTGTCCCAAATTCCAAAATCCCTCCCTCTTTTTCGTCTTTCTTGATTACTTGAACACGTTGTCCTGCACGTTCCAACTTCCAATCTTTCGATCTTGCATTTGGCACATATTCTCTCAAAGCATTCATTCTATCTTTTGGTTTTTGACGTACTTGTTCAATCAAATATTTGGTCAATGGAATATTTTTAATTCCAGCAATGACCATAGGAATAATATTGTCTGATTTGATTGACAACGGCAAATCAGAATACGAACCGTTTTTAAGGAAACGTGTAGAAAATCCTGCAAAAGGACCAAAAAGCAATTGCTTTTCTCCGTTAATCATTCGGGAATCAATATGTGGTACCGACATAGGTGGCGCTCCAACGCTAGCTTTACCATATACTTTAGCCTCGTGTTTAGCAATCACTTCTGGATTAGTACATTTCAACCATTGACCACTAACAGGGAAACCACCATATCCTTTTCCTTCTGGAATATTAGCGTTTTCTAATAAAGGCAACGAACCTCCTCCTGCACCAATAAAAATAAACTGTGGATATACGCGTCTCTTTTGACTAGTAGTCAAATCACGTACTTTTATTCGCCAAGAACCGTCTTTTCTTTGTTTTAGTTTTCTAACTTCATTATTGAAGTGCATACTCACTCCCTCAAGTGATTGTAGATAATTGAACATACTTCGGGTTAACTCCCCAAAATTAACATCGGTTCCAATATTCATTTTTGTAGCTGCCATTGGTTCCAAAAGTTCTCTTCCTTCCATTACTAAAGGCATCCATTCTTGTAAAACCGAAAATTCAGTACTAAAATCCATCTCTTGAAACAATGGATTCGATTGTAAAACTTCAAATCTTTTTTTAAGATATTCAACGTTTTTCTCTCCCCAAACAAAGCTTAAATGTGGCACACTTTTAATAAATTTCTCAGGAGAAACTACTTTGTTTTGTTGCACCAAATAAGCCCAAAATTGTCTTGAAACCTCAAAAGATTCTGCAATACTAATGGCTTTTTTAGGACTTATACTTCCATCAGCCGCTTCAGGCGTATAATTCAATTCACAGAAAGCAGAGTGACCTGTACCGGCATTGTTCCAAGCATCAGAACTTTCGCAAGCAGCATTATCTAATCTTTCGTAAATTTCAATAGTAATATTAGGTTGTAGTTCTTTTAAAATAACACCTAAAGTGGCGCTCATAATTCCAGCACCTATAAGAATTACGTCTGGATTGGTTCGAATTGCAGTATCGGACATGGTTCAAAATTTTTAAGGTGCAAATATACTCCTTAAAATTGCAAAAAACAGCATAAAATTGTAACAAAATCAGGTCGAAACGTAAGAAATAAAACGCCTTTTTAGTACCAACTTAAAACATCTTTCTAGACAAATAGTCTTGAAGCATAATCGTTGCTGAAATTTCGTCAATCAAACCTTTATCTTGACGCTTTTTTTTGCTCAATCCACTATCTATCATTGTTTGGAAAGCCATTTTGGAAGTAAACCGTTCATCTACTCGAATTACTTTCATATCCGGAAAATGATTGGTAAAATGAGTCACAAATCCTTTGATAATTGAGGCACTTTGCGAAGGTTGCCCATTCATTTGCTTTGGTTCGCCAATGAGTACCGCTTCTACTTTTTCTTTTTGGAAATAATCTCTCAAAAAATCAATAGCAGTTGCTGAAGGAATTGTCGTTAATCCAGAGGCAATGATTTGCAACTCATCCGTAACTGCAATTCCGGTACGTTTTTGTCCGTAATCTATAGCGAGTATTCTTGGCACTTATAACGTGTTTTTATATTTTATGAAACCAAAGACTGAAATTATTTCGGTATCCAAATCAACCAAATAAATAATTGAATAACCTTTGAAAATATATTCTCGAATGCATTCGTCAGTAAAATACTTTGATTTTTTGAATTGAAAAGGAATTTTTAAATCTTTCTTAATGTTTTTAATCAATTCTGACTTAAACTTTCTTGCCGCTTTGGGTTTGTCTTTAGCAATATATTCAAGCTGTTTTTCTAATTCATACAAAAATCCCTCTTCTAATCTAATCCTCATACTTAGAAAGCGTGTTTTCTAAATAAGCGTCAACTTCTTCTAAAGTGTAAAATCGAGCTGTACCATTTTTAATTTTGGTAAAAGACAACTCCAATTTCCTTTTATTTTCGTCAAAATCGGGATCTTCTTGAACTATTGTCAATTCTTCAGAAGAAAACGAACTCAAAAGTTCCAAAATTTTGGCTTTTATGTTAGGCTGAAATTCTAATCTAATTGATTCCATAATTCATCTCATTTAAAACACAAATATAAACATTTTCAATTCAATTTGACTTTTATGAATTGTTATAAAAAACTATCTTTGTCAAAAATTAATACAAACTACACAATGAATTCATTACAAACAACGATAGAACAAGCTTGGGAAAACAGAGCTTTATTACAAGAAACCGCTACAACCAATGCAATTAGAGAAGTTATCGAATTATTAGATGCTGGAAAATTGCGTGTTGCTGAACCAAAAGGCGACGGATGGCAAGTAAACGAATGGGTAAAGAAAGCCGTAGTAATGTACTTTCCTATCCAAAAAATGGAAACTTGGGAGGCAGGCATTTTTGAATACCATGACAAAATGGAATTAAAGAAAAACTATGCCGAAAAAGGAGTACGTGTGGTTCCTGGAGCTTCTGCTCGTTATGGTTCATTCATTTCTAGTGGAGTAATTATGATGCCAAGTTATGTTAATATTGGTGCTTATGTAGATGAAGGAACTATGGTTGACACTTGGGCAACAGTAGGAAGTTGTGCTCAAATAGGTAAAGACGTTCACTTAAGTGGTGGTGTCGGAATTGGTGGTGTTTTAGAACCACTACAAGCAGCTCCAGTAATTATTGAAGACGGTGCGTTTATTGGTTCTCGTTGTATTGTAGTCGAAGGTGTTCATGTTGGGAAAGAAGCTGTTCTTGGAGCCAATGTTTGCTTAACTGCTTCTACAAAAATTATTGATGTAACTGGAGACGAACCAAAAGAAATGAAAGGTTTTGTACCTGCTCGTTCTGTTGTAATTCCGGGAAGCTATACTAAAAAATTTGCTGCTGGTGAATTCCAAGTGCCTTGTGCTTTAATCATTGGTACCCGCAAACCGTCTACTGATTTGAAAACGTCATTGAACAATGCGTTAAGAGAATACGACGTAGCTGTATAAAAATCTTATTTTGAAAAAAAACAAAATCCTTGTAATCCAAAAAAAACGTATTGGTGATGTCCTCACCAGTACGATTTTATTGGAAGCATTACGAGAAAAATTTCCTGAACACGAACTGCATTATCTAATCTACGAAAATAGTGTAGCCGTAGTCGAGAACAACCCATTCGTTGATAAAATAATCAGTATGAATGAGGAAGACCGCAAAAGCAAATTAGGATTTTTAAAGTTTTTATTTCGAATGCGAAAAGAAAACTACGAAATTGTAGTCGACGCTTACGGTAAACCCAATAGCGTAATTCTAGGATGGTTTTCTGGAGCTAAAAAAACAATCACTTTTGATAAAGTGTACTCTAAATTACTCTACACACATCCTATAAAACGAAATCCAAATTCAATTTCAAATGCAACTAAAGCAATTGAACATAGAATGATGTTATTAGCTCCTTTGAATATTGATTTTAAAATAATAAAACCAAAAATATTCATTACAGAGAATGAAATTAACACCGCTAAATCAAAGTTAGAACGAGCTGGAATAAGTCTTTCAAAACCTATTATAATGATAAGCGCTATTGGTAGTAATGATAATAAAACCTATCCAATAGCTTCTATGGCAAAAGTGGTTGACACTATTGCTAATGAAAACGATATTCAGATTCTATTTAACTATTTTCCTTTTCAAAAAGAAGAAGCACGTCAGTTGTACTTATTGTGTAAACCTGAAACTCAGGCTAAAATCAATTTTGATTTTTATGAAGAGAATCTGAGAGATTTTCTTGCCATAACTTCATTATGTAAAGCGCTTATTGGAAATGAAGGTGGCGCTACCAATATGGCAAAAGCATTGAACGTACCTACTTTTACAATTTTCTCTCCGTTAGTAATTAAAAACGATTGGAATATGTTTGAAGATGGAAATCAAAATATCTCTGTTCACGTAAAAGACTTTGAAAATATCCTATCATCAACACCCGTTGATGAACTCATACAAGCTAAAGAATACAAAAAATTACAATCTGTTTTTACACCCGAATTATTTGAAGATCAATTGATTCATTTTATTACCATAAACGATATAAAAGGATGAAAATAGGATTTGAAGCAAAGAGGGTTTTTCACAATACAACAGGATTAGGCAATTACAGTCGGGATTTGATTCGAATTGTATCCCACTATTTCCCTGAAAACACTTATTTTCTTTACAATCCAAAAAAATCAAAAGACACTCTTTTTGTTCCTAACGAAACAAACGTTTTTGAAAAAAATCCAAGCACTGCTTTTTATAAAAAATATTACAATATTTGGAGACAAAGAGGTGTCCTACAAGATATAGAGAAAGATCAAATCGAACTATTTCATGGGCTTTCAGGGGAATTGCCTTCGGGTCTAAAAGCAAAAGGAATTAAATCTATAGTGACTATTCACGATTTAATTTTTATACGATACCCCCATTTATATTCTTTTTTTGACAGAAAAATTCATTATCTAAAATTTAAAAAGGCTACAATAAATGCCGATTTAATCATAGCAATCAGTGAACAAACCAAGCACGATATTATTCAATATCTTAGGGTGGATTCTTCAAAAATCAAAGTAATCTATCAAGGTTGTAACGCTATTTTTAAATCCAATTTCTCAGAAGAATCCAAAAAAACAGTTGCACAAAAATACCAACTCCCTGAAAAATTTGTACTTAATGTCGGTACCATTGAAGAGCGTAAAAATGCCTTAACTATTGTAAAAGCAATAAAGGATTTAGATGTAAGTTTGGTTCTAATTGGAAAAGAAACAACTTACGCAAATCAAATTCATGAATACATTAAAGCCAATAATTTACAAGATAAAGTTCATTTTTTGAAAGGAATAACAACCGAAGAATTGGCTATTATCTATCAATTAGCAATGGTCTTTGTTTACCCTTCTATCTTTGAAGGATTTGGAATCCCAATAATTGAGGCTTTGTTTTCAAAAACACCTGTGATAACCAATAAAAATGGTGTTTTCCCTGAAGCGGGAGGTCCAACTTCATTATATATCGAACCTTTTGATGTAGCCGACTTACAACACAAAATACATCAAGTACTTACTGATACTAATTTATCAGATAGAATGAAAGAGAAAGGATTTGAATTTGCTCAAAAATTCAATGATGAAAACATTGCACAACAAATCATGACCTGCTACAAGGAATTGTCACAGTAATTTATTTCAGCTTTAATTTTTTCTTTAATGCTTGTTTTCTTTTAAAAAAAGCATAAAACTTGGTCGTTTCTTCCCATAAAGCAGCGGCAATTTCTGCTTCCGTCTTCAATTTGTAATACTTCGCATATTCATTTGCAATTACCTCTGCAATTTCTTTTTCAGGGCCTAATTTTCTCATGTTATACATACGCGTTTGAAATGGCATATCATGATGAAATTTCATTCGGTTCAAGTCGACTAAAAAGAAATTATAGTTACCATTTTCATCTACTTTTACCAATGAATTGCCTTGCGAATGATCTAAAAACTCAATTCCTTTTTCGTGCAACTGAAAACTAAATTTAGCCATTCCTCTAATTAGTTTGTCACGATCCAATCCTGGTGAATCACGGAAAAGGCTAGTGTATAAAAAATCAGGTTTTAAATGTTCACATATATAATAACTATCCTTCAAACCCATCCAATTTGAATTTTCATAGTACGCAATCGGTCTTGGTGTTCCAATTCCTTTTTCTAACAATATTGAAGCATTTTCAAAAGAACGTCTTGCCTTTGATTTCCTAATATATTTGTATATAAAACTTTTAATACCCGAAGGAATCTTAAACGATTTAATATTGATGATTTTTCCTTTATATTCAAAAATTTTAATTTTATTTCTTTTGCCAACAAAACAATCTTCGCCAAGAGATTCAAAATTATTGATAATATAAAACAATTCTTCGTTCATAAACAAGGTTTAATGTAATACGCTAATTCAGTTGATTTTGCTCCAGAAAGGTTCTAAAAGAAACAAACTCATTTTGGTTTTTCTTTAACCAAATAATGAAATCAGCTAATCTTTCAGCCATTGTATCTCCAGAATTTTTAGACACATAACTTGGGAAATTATAGGCTTCTTTGTTGTCTAAATTGGTAAATTCCCATGGATGAAAATAAATATTCAAATATCCATCTTTTTTCAGAGTCCATTTTGCGACCATTTTATACAACCAAAGTGGTAAATTATGAAATGACAACCAAAATAAAGGAAATCGAACTATCGGACTAACCGAAGCTGGAATTTGCCACACTCCTTCTTGCTTATAAAACGTTCTAGGTTTATCAAAATTATTATAACGACCAGGTAGATAGGTTGGATTAATTGACGAATTGTATCGGTATCCCGCTTTGAAAATTTCTTTTTCGTCAACGAGTTGCATTCTAGGCATTCTGAATCCGACAACTTCTGTATTGGATAGTTCTTCTAATTTTTTCTTTGAATTAATTAAATCAACCATGTCAAAAGAACTATGATAATAGGTATGAGAAGCTAATTCATGCCCTTCGTCAATAATTCTTTTTAAAAGTTCGGGAATATGAATAGCAAAGGTAGCAGTCGAAAAAAAGGTAGCTTTAATTTGGTGTTTTTTCAAAATATCCAAAATAGTCTCCGTACCAATAGCCGAAACTCGAATTTGATCTTCAAACGAAATTTCTCTATTGTACTCGAATGGCATATCAAATTCTTCTATATCGAAGCTTAATAAAATCATTGATAATTGGTGTTTTTTATTAAATAATTGGGTCTGCCTTTAGATTGCATAAAAAGTTTTCCAATATAAATTCCGATGATTCCTAAAATAATTAAGTTCAAACAGCCAAAAAAGACAATCGCTGTAATTACTGATGCCCAACCTGAAATTGGGTGACCAAAATAAAGACTATATCCAACGTAAATTGAAAAGAAAATAATCGAAAATATAGACAATCCTAATCCTAAAAACACAGCAAAATAAAGTGGTCGGGTACTAAATGAAGTGATGCCTTGTATAGCAAATCGAATCATTTTTGAAAGTGTGTATTTGCTTTTTCCAGAATACCTGTCTTGCGGCATATAATCCACTGCATATTGACTAAATCCTACCCAATTGATGATTCCTCTTATAAACAATTCGTTCTCAGTAAAATCAGAAAAAACCTCAGCAACTCTTTTATCAATTAAGCGAAAATCAGCTGTACCAGGTTCAAACTTAATCTCCGAAAGTTTGTTCATCAAACTATAAAACCATTTAGACGTTTTATTCTTAAAGTAAGAAAGGGATTCAGTCTCAGCTCTTACCGTATAGACAACATCATACCCTTCTTCCCATTTAGCAATAAGCTCAGGCAGCAATGCAGGAGGATGTTGTAAATCTCCATCCATTGAAATAACCGCATCTGAATTTAATTTAGCATAATCAATTCCAGCTTTTAAGGCGTTCTGATGTCCAAAATTTCTAGACAATTCTATATAAAACAAATTCTGTTGTTCCCGGGCTAGGCTTTTCAACTTTCGAATGGTGCCATCTCTACTCCCATCATCAACAAATAGTATCTTAAAATTATAGTCCAAAGAAGCAATTACCTCATTAAGAGACTCTAGCAATTTCTCAATATTAGATTCTTCATTATAGGAAGGGATGACTATTGTAATGTTTTTCTTCATTAAACTTCTATTTTGTTCTGATTCGAATTAAAAAATAGCATTTCATAAATAATTCTACCCCAAATTAACACACAAGGTAGCGCTTTTAAAGCATACGGTCTAATATACGTTTCTCTTAAGAATCTTGGAACAATATCTGATGGAGAAAAACTAGTTAGAATCATGGCAAAGATAAATAAAAACCACGTTGTTTTAGATATTGGACTTTCTTGTAAAACAAACCAAATAGCCACTCCAACAAAAGCAATAATATAGGTTGGACTTTCGGAACCAGAACTAAAAATGACTGTAAAAATTAATACCGAAGCCAGTAATAACAATCGGAAATTTTCATTTGAATATAATTTTAAACGAAGGTACGGCAATCCAAAAAGAGCTAACCCAGGTATCAAAAACAGTAAATTAGAAAGTTCTGGCGCGCGAAATATTCGTCTAAACATTCCCATCACCGAAATGTCTTGCATCGAATCCAAACCAGCGTTTTCATTGTTTTTTTCGACCAACCTAAAAGCCCATTCTTTGTAACTATTCAAAATAAATTCTGGAGACGAAATAAGCATTGGTAAACCTAAAAACACCAAAGACCACACTAATAATGAAAGAATGAATTTTGGTTTGTTTTTTGAAAAGAAAAAGAAGGCTAAACCAACTACCCCATATAACTTGATGAACGCTCCTAAAGCAATACAAAAAGCTGCCCAAACATCTTTTTCTTCAGTAATATACACAAAGCTTAATATAATTATAGCCGTCATTATGGGATTGAACTGAAATCCTAAAATAGCGGTTAGAAATTCATGAAAACAAATCCAGAGAATCCAATTTATTTTTTGACTCTCTACTGGAATTTTAGTAATGGCATAAATTAATACCGCTGCATTAAATAAAGCCCAAAGTGGCATCCCAATAGCATCTGGTAAAACTGCAAATGGAGCTATGAAAATACTAAAAATAGGTCCGTAATGATTGTGATCGAAATAGTTCTCAGGATAAAGACCGTACAATGATTTTTTTTCAAGCGTATGAAAAAAAACGTACTTAAAAATAAGGTAATTATTATATTTCCCTATAACAAACTGTTTAACAGCTGCTACCAAAGCGACTAACAACCACAAGCCTATAATTATTTTTCTATTTTTAAGAAAACTAAAATTCATAAATCACTACATTTATTTTGCTCAAAAAATAGTTAGATAGTATTTAAAATTCTGCATACCTAACAATTATCTAAAAAAATTAATACCGACAAAAATAACTAAATGATTATAAGTCTTATAATAAATAAATTTTATTTTAAAAAAAACAGTTTTAATGACTTACTTTTGCTGGAATTTATTACAGTTATTTACTTTAAGCAACACTTGATTGTTTATGAACATACTTAATGTTACATCAATAACAGAATTGAGAGGAGGAGATGCTCAAATGTACTCTGTATACAACCTCTTAAAAGAAAAGACAGATTTAAAACAGTTTATTTTATGTCCCGATGATGCTGTTCTTGCCTCTATTTGTAAAAAAGACAAAGCTGCTTATTACACGTATAAAAAAACCAAACTAAAACTAATTAATCTCATTGTAGCCATTATAAAAACTTGCAAAAAAGAGTCGATTTCTGTAATTCATATCCACGACTCCTCTGCACTTAATGCAGGACTTATTGCAATGCGATTTTTACCAAATAATACTTCTTTAATTTTAAGCAGAAAGAGAAACAATAAAATAAAAGATAAATTTCTAAACCGATACAAATATTCACATCCTGATATCAAAAAAATAATCAGTGTTTCTAAAGCTGTCGAAGCTATTTTTGACACTATAATCAAAGATAAAGAACGATTGGTCACTATTTATGATGCGATTGATGTAAAAAAAATCGGCAGTAATGAAAATAAAAACAGCCTTCATCAAGAATTTAACTTTAGTACAGATACCAAAATAGTTGGTACTATTGCAGGACTTACTCCGCAAAAAGATTTATTTACTTTTATTGATACTGCAAAACAGATACACATTAAAAATAACACTTCTGCTCCAATTAAATTTGTAATCATCGGAGAAGGCTCCTTGCACAACGAACTTGTTTTGTATGCAAAAGAACAGGATTTAGAAGACACCCTTTTCTTTACTGGTTTTAGAAATGATGCCACTAATGTACTTCCTGAATTTGATGTGTTTTTAATTACATCAATAACAGAAGGACTTCCTTTAAGTGTGTATGAAGCATTTGCTTGTAAAGTTCCTGTTGTAGCTACCAAAGCAGGCGGGATTCCCGAAGTAGTTGTCAATGGAGAGACCGGTTTTTTAGCTAATTTTAAAGACTCCGAAACGCTTGCTAATCGAGTTTTAGAAATACTAAACGATACTAATTTAAGAGAAAAAATAAAAAAGAATGCATTTGAATTGGTCACTAACAATCACGATTTGAAAGTGATGCAAACCAATTACTATAACTTTTATCAAAATTTAAAAAGCAACGTTTAATGAACAATTATGACTATTTAATAGTAGGTGCCGGATTATTTGGAGCCGTGTTTGCCCATGAGGCAACCAAAGCAGGAAAAAAATGCTTAGTTCTAGATAAAAGAAATCATCCTGGAGGCAACGTATACTGTGAAAATATTGAAGGAATCAATGTACACAAGTATGGGGCACATATTTTTCATACTAACGATAAAGGCTTATGGGATTATGTCAATCAGTTTGTAGAATTCAACAATTACATCAATTCCCCATTAGCCTATTCTAAGGGTAAATTATACAATTTGCCTTTTAATATGAATACTTTCTACCAACTTTGGGGAACAAAAACACCACAAGAAGCCAAAGAAAAAATTGAAGAACAAATAGCCATTTATGGTGTAGAAAACCCTACAAATCTTGAAGAACAAGCCTTAAGCCTTGTAGGCAAAGATATCTACGAGAATTTCATTAAGGAATATACCGAAAAGCAATGGGGTCGAAAAGCAACCGAATTACCCGCTTTCATCATCAAACGACTTCCTATTCGGTTTACATTTGACAATAATTATTTTAATGACAAATACCAAGGAATACCCATTGGAGGTTATAATAAATTAATTGAAGGGTTACTACAAAATGTTGAAGTTAGAATTGGAGTTGATTACTTTTCAGACAAAGAGGCATTTGACAAACTTGCTGATAAAATTGTGTTCACAGGAAAAATAGATGAATTTTACAACTACAAATTAGGCGTTTTAGAATATCGATCACTCCACTTTGAAAACGAAATTATTGACACCGATAATTTTCAAGGAAATGCTGTTGTCAATTATAATGATGCAGCTTATGATTTTACGAGAATTATCGAGCATAAACATTTCGAATTTGGAAAACAAAAAAAGACGGTGATTACAAAAGAATTTCCACAAGAATGGGATACTAGTAAAGAAGCTTTTTATCCTATAAATGATGCTAAAAATCAAACTTTATTTGAAGCCTACAAAAAACTGTCTTTAGAAGAAAACAATGTACTATTTGGAGGCAGACTCTCTGAATATAAATACTATGATATGCACCAAGTTATAGCTTCTGCTTTAACTGTTGCAAAAAAAGAGTTACACTAATTATCTATGAAAATATTCAATATCACTCACAAACCAATCCCTCATTTAAATAATGAGTTATACACTGCTTTTCAAGTCAACAGCAACGTGAATCCGATTATATTTGACGGAATATTACAGGATAATACGTTTGATAATATTGCATCTAAAAATGATAATTACTGCGAACTTACCGCTTGCTATTGGTTATGGAAAAATTGTAGTGATATCGATTATATAGGTTTATGCCATTATAGAAGATATTTTAATTTTTTTCCAAATAGATACAGTCTAAAACCGTCTACTCAAAAACGAATTAGCAGTGATAAATTAAATAAACACAAAATTGCAACTACACCTATTGAACTTCAGAGGAAGAAAATACTAGAAGATTTAAAAACCGTTGATTTTATTTTACCTAAACCTCGAAAAATGAAAATTTCAATATCAGACGATTATATTCATCATCATCGAGAAAGTGATTTGATTAAAGTTAAAGAAATTATACTTTCAAAATACCCTGAATACAAAGAGGCTATTTCAAAATATCTTGATACCAACAACCGTTTTTACCAATGCAACATGATGATTACTTCTAAACAAAATTGGGATACGTATCACGCATGGCTTTTTGATATACTTTTTGAATTAGAAAAAAACATTACCATTCCTGAAGATAATTTCCAAAGAAGAATTTTTGGTTTTTTATCAGAACGATTGTTTAACCTTTACATTCTGCATAATAAATTCAAAATAAAAGAATACCCGCTTTTGTTTATTACAGATTAAATTAATTTAAAAATCCCATTCTTTAATGATGAAAATATTCATCAAAAAATAAAAAAAATGAACACTAAACACTTTTTTATCCTTCTCTTGTTTGCAATTGGAAAAGTAACTGCTCAAAGTATTCCAGTTGGATCCATTGACTTAGCCGAACAAAGAGCTCGAAACGAACAATTGTTAGGAAAAGGAGACTCTTTAGTTTCGTTTACATTAAGACCATTACTACAAAAAACAACTTTTGACTCAAAGAAAGGTTTCGCATTCCACTACCTCCCAGTCAATCTCAAACAACAATATACCAGTTTTGCCCCTTTTGGGCAGAATGATGGCGCTATGATACCCGCTAAAGGATACCAAACTCAATTTAGCGCTGGAATTCATGCAAGTTATGGTTCCTTGGAAATTCAAGTCAATCCAGAGTACATTTATGCTGCTAATCAAAATTATGACACTTTTCCTTTAACTGAAACAAACATTGCTAGATTAGGCAATATTGACTATCTCAATCACGCTGATATTCCGGATCGTTTTGGAGACAAGGCCTACCACTATTTAGGTTGGGGACAAAGTAGTATCAAATTGAATATTAAAAATATTGCAGTGGGAATCTCTACAGAAAATTTATGGTGGGGACCAGGTCAAAAAAACTCACTTATTATGAGTAACAACGCTCCAGGATTTTTACATTTTACGATTAATACCCGAAAACCAATCCAGACTTTTTTAGGTAGTTTTGAAGGACAATTAATTAATGGAAGGCTCGAAAATTCAGGATTTGACAACCCAAATGAAGATTATATCGTAGATGGAATTAATTATAAAATTCCTAAACGACCAGATTGGAGATACTTGTCTGGAATATCAATTAACTATCACCCGAAATGGGTTCCAGGCTTGTTTCTTGGTATGAATCGTGTTTTTCAAATTTATAATACTGATTTAGGAAAAAGTTTTTCTGATTATTTTCCAGTGATTATTTCACTAGAAAAAAACAAATTAACTAATGAAGATGCAAAATCAAGAGATCAACTATTTTCATTGTTCTTGAGATGGGTTTTCAAAGAATCGAATGTGGAAATATATTGTGAAAATGGATGGAATGATTATTCACAAGATTTAATGGATTTTATTGAAACTCCTTCTCATTCTAAAGCCTATCTATTTGGTTTTAGCAAAATTTTCAAGTTCAATAAAAGTAACGACCATTACCTAAAAGTAAATTTTGAAAACACACAAATGCAGCAAAGTGCTGAACGCATTGATTTTAATGCTGGATCTTGGTACACACATGGATCGATACTTCATGGTTATACAAATAGAGGTCAAGTATTGGGTGCTGGAATTGGCCCAAGCGGTAGCTCTCAAACATTGGATTTTAGTATTTGGAAAAAAGACAGCTATTTTGGAGTAGAATTAGAACGCTATGCTCATAATTTAGACTTCTATTACAATGTGTACCCAGATGATTACAGACATAAATGGATTGATTTGAGTGTAAAAACATATGCTTATCGCCGCTATAAAAATTGGGGAATCCAAGCTAAATTAAACACCATTTATATGGCTAATTACCAATATCAGAAAGACCAAGGTAAACTCAATCTTCAGGTACAATTTGCTTTACAATATCACTTATAATAAATTAACATTAAACCAATTTAAATGGACATCAACCAAGAAGTTTTTAATGCTTTTGAAGTAATCAAAAATGGTGGAATTATTCTTTATCCAACGGATACCGTTTGGGGAATTGGCTGTGATGCTACCAATGAAGAGGCAGTACAAAAAATTTATGCTTTAAAACAACGGGAAGAATCAAAAAGTATGATTTGCCTCATGAATGGAGAAAAAATGATGTACAATGTGTTTAAAGATATCCCTGAGGTAGCTTGGCAAATTTTAGATTTATCAGAGAATCCAACCACTTTGATTCTTGACAATCCTAGAAATGTAGCTCCAAATTTAATTGCACCAGATAAAACTTTAGGCATCCGAATTGTGAAAGAACCCTTCTGTTATAAATTAATGGAACGTATGAAAAAACCACTAGTTTCTACTTCTGCTAATCTATCGGGACAGCCTACTCCAAAATCATTTAAAGAAATTAGCCCCGAAATTATAAAAGGTGTTGACTATGTTGTAAATTTGGCGCACGAAAAAATTGCCAATAAACCATCAACAATAATTAAGCTCACGAGCGATGCTCAAGTAAAGATTATTAGAAAATAAAAAAATATAATTTGGAAATGTGAAAATTTGGAAATGTAACTTCGTTTTCAAATTTTCAAATTTTCAAATTTTCAAATTAATACATGAACTACAAATCAGCTTTACAAAATCCAATTTTTGAAGTTATTACCAAAGCTTCAGAAGAACTTAATGTAGAAAGTTATGTTATTGGTGGTTTTGTTAGAGATTATCTTCTCAAAAGAGATTTCAAGAAAGATATCGATATTGTTGCCGTAGGCAGCGGAATTGAACTTGCTTTAAAAGTATCTGAATTGCTTCCTAAAAAACCAAAAGTTCAGGTATTTAAAACCTATGGAACGGCAATGCTTCGTTTTGAAGATACTGAAATTGAGTTTGTTGGCGCGCGAAAAGAATCCTACCATTTTGAAAGTAGGAATCCTGTTGTTGAAAACGGAACGTTAGAAGACGATCAAAATCGTCGTGATTTTACGATAAATGCCTTGGCTTTGTCACTGAATTCAAAAACATATGGCGATTTAGTTGATCCATTTAATGGCGTGTTGGATTTAGAAAACAAAACCATAAAAACGCCTCTTGATCCAGATATTACGTACTCTGATGATCCATTACGAATGATGCGTGCCATTCGTTTTGCAACCCAATTGGGTTTTGAAATTGAAGAAAATTCTTTGGCTTCAATTACCAAAAATGCAGAACGAATCACTATCATTTCTGGAGAACGAATTGTAGACGAATTGAACAAAATCTTATCGACCGAAAAACCTTCTGTTGGATTTTTATTGCTATATAAAACAGGGCTTTTAGATATTATTTTGCCAGAACTGACAGCACTGAATCAAGTAGAAGAGATTGAAGGTCATACTCATAAAAACAACTTTTATCATACATTAGAAGTAGTAGATAATATTTGCCCAAATACCGATGATGTATGGTTGCGTTGGTCGGCTTTATTGCATGATATTGGCAAAGCACCCACCAAACGTTTTAATAAAAAACAAGGTTGGACGTTTCATGGACATGAGTTTTTAGGTGGGAAAATGGTTAAAAAAATCTTTGAACGCTTGCACATGCCTTTGAACCAAAAAATGAAATTTGTCCAAAAAATGGTCATAATGAGTTCTAGACCTATTGTTTTGGCAGAGGATATTGTAACCGATTCGGCAGTACGAAGATTAGTCTTTGATGCAGGTGAAGATGTCGATAATTTAATGACACTTTGCGAAGCGGATATCACAACAAAAAATCCAGCAAAATTTAAAAAATACCACAATAATTTTGATATCGTTCGAAAGAAAATTATTGAAGTAGAAGCTCGAGATCATGTTCGGAATTTTCAACCTCCTATTTCTGGCGAAGAAATTATGGCGATTTTTGATTTGAAACCGTCTCGCGAAATTGGCGTGCTTAAAGAAGCCGTAAAAGAAGCTATTTTAGAAGGCGAAATTCCAAACGAATACCAAGCTGCTCATGATTTTGTATTGAAAAGAGCCGAAAAATTAGGATTGAAAAAAGTGAATTGAATATGAAAAAATATTTTCTCCCATCAGCAAAAACTGCCTTAGTTTTTGTATATTTAGTAATATTAGCTGGTGCATTGGTTCGAATGACTGGCTCAGGAATGGGATGTCCTGATTGGCCAAAATGTTTTGGATATTATATTCCTCCTACTGAGGAAAAAGAACTACTGTACACTATTGGCAAGGAATATTCAAAAGGACAAGTTATTATTAAAGATGAATCGCTTTTGGTTGCCAAAGATAATTTTACAGCTACAACGAATTTTGAAAGTACCCACTGGGAAAAATACACCAAACACGATTATGCTATTTTTAACCCGTTTCATACATGGGTAGAATACCTCAACCGATTGGTCGGAGCTTTAGCAGGTATCGCTTGTATCATTGCGCTATTTCTATCATTCAGTTATTGGAAAGAAAACAAAAAACTAATATTCTATAGTTTATTCATCTGTTTTTTAATGGGCTTCCAAGCATGGTTAGGAAAAACTGTAGTGGACTCTGTTTTGAATCCCTACAAAATAACCACACACATGCTAGCTGCCTTACTTATTGTTGCGGTGCAGTTGTATGTTATTTATACTACTCAAGAAAAAAAAGAGACACAATTAATTGATAATGAATTTAAATGGGTATTGTTTGCCGCATTAGGATTGACCATTGTACAAATTCTTTTCGGAACCCAAGTACGAGAATCGGTTGATACGATTGTAGAGACAGGTTTGCCAAAAGAAGTTTGGTTGCAAAATCCTAAAGGAGGTTTTTATACTCATCGAAGTTTTTCCATTTTGATTGTTTGTGCCAACTTATTTTTATTTTGGAAAAACAGAAAACTAGAGCTAGGTTTTACCAAAATGAATTGGGTAATCGCTTTACTATGCTTGGAAATTCTTTCTGGTATTGCGATGTATTATTGTAATTTCCCTTTTGGAACGCAAACCATTCATATCGTAATGGCTACTCTATTATTTGGTTTACAATTCTATTTAGTTTTAGAAAATTCAAAAAAAACAGCTCAATAATTTCCTGACTATAGTGTCACAATACCATCTAAACTATTATCAATGTCTAAACTAGCCGCACAAGATAAATTTTTAGATGTATCCGATTATGGAAGACCCTTTGGGAAATTGCTTGCTAATAGCTTAAAAAACACACGGTTCACTCCTATCCATGTTACCTTATTATTTGGTATTGCTGGTCTAATTGCTATATATTGTATCGGAAACTACCACTACAAAACTGCCGCTTTCTTTATACTTCTCAAATCAGGAATTGATGCCGCTGATGGTGAATTGGCTCGATTAAAGAACACTCCATCGTATACAGGACGCTATTTAGATAGTGTCTTTGATATTGTATTGAATTTTCTGTTTTTGATGACTATTTGTTATGTGAGTCAGGCTCCATTATGGCTCACTTTAATTGCTTTTTTCTGTATCCAATTGCAAGGCACATTATACAATTATTATTATGTAATTCTTCGAAATAAATCTATTGGAGGTGATACTACAAGCAAAATTTTTGAATACAAAACACCTAAAGCTTTACCCGGAGAAAGTCAACAATCAGTCAATATTTTATTTAAAATTTACACCCTTGTTTATGGCGGATTCGATAAAATAATTCACACTTTAGATAGTGATGCATACCGAGTTAAAACTTTTCCTAACTGGTTCATGACTTTAGTATCCTTATATGGTTTGGGGTTTCAATTGCTGATTATTGCGGTACTTTTACCTTTAGGACAAATTGAATGGATCATTCCGTTTTTTATTGCGTATTCTGTTTTGATTTTTTTATTGATCGGGATTCGAAAAGTATGTTTACAATAAACTGAGTATTCAATATGTAGAAACCGAGATGAATTGTAGAATGTGTATATTTACACTCATCCTATTCACTCTTAATGAAACCAGAAAAAGAAAACATAATCGATGGTCAGCCTTACCCATTAGGTGATGCAGAACTTAAGAAAGACAGACGAAAAGCCAAAAATCTATTGCATCGACTCAATGTAACAGAATACCGAATGACTAAAAATGCGCGTTTGATTGTAGAAGAACTGCTTCCCAACTCAGGTCAGAACTTGTACATTGAACCTCCTTTTTTCTGCGATTATGGGTACAATATCTTTTGTGGAGATAATGTTTTTTTCAATGTTAATTGTGTTGTTTTAGACGAAAACAAAGTAACAATTGGTTCCCACGTTCTTTTTGGACCAGGCGTTCAATTGTACACCGCTTCGCATCCGTTGGAAGCGCAAATGCGTCGTACTCATAAAGTTTCTAAACCCATTACCATTGGAGACGATTGCTGGATTGGTGGTAATGCCATTATTTGTCCTGGAGTGAGTATTGGTAACGGCTGTGTTATTGGAGCAGGTTCAGTGGTTACAAAAGATATTCCTGATTATTCAATGGCAGTGGGCAATCCTGCCCAAGTGATTAAGAAATTAGAATAAAAATCTCATTGTCATTATTTTAAAATCTTTTCAACAAAACGTAATTCACAATTCGTAATTCACAATAAAAATTTACCTTTGGACTTTCAATAAAAATACAAATTATGGTTTATAAATTCAGAGTAATTCTCGATGCCGAAGAAGATATTTTCAGAGATATTGCCATCCTTGCCGAAGACACTTTAGAAGATTTACACAATGCGATTTTCAATTCTTTTGGATTTGACGGAATGGAAGTGGCTTCTTTTTATACTTGTGATGATACTTGGAACCAAGAAGATGAAATCCCAATGTTTGATACTGGAGATGTTCCGGGACAGCAAACCATTATGAGCGATTACAAATTGTCGGACATTTTAGATAAAGAAAATACAAAAATCATCTACGTATATGACTTCATCAATATGTGGACTTTCTTGGTGGAATTAGCTGCTATCGAAGAACCAAAAGCAGGAGCAATTTACCCTGAAACACTATTTTCTCACGGAGAAATGCCCGATGAAGCTATTGAAAAAAACTTTGAAGCGGATATGCACGACGACATCTATGGCGAATTTGAAGACGATTTAGACGAAGACGACCTAGACATGTTTGAAGGCGATGACAGCTTTGAAGATTTCGGATACGAAGATAATTGGAATTAAAAAGGGTTAAATGGCAAATGGTTTATGTGTTTAAAACCCAAAACCTCTTAAACCGTTAAACAAATACACTCTTAAACTTAAAAAAATGATTAACTTATTCAACACCCATATTGATTCACTTTCTATACACCGTGTAGGAAATAAAAGCCGTAACGAGGCTATTTTTTTATCAGAACAACCTTTTAATTTAACTGATGAAGTCGTTCCGTTGATAAAAGAATTTTTCTTTAAACCTTTTAGAGAGAAAGAAGAAAATTATTTTCAGTTTGCGCACGAAGTGGATTTAGACTACAACGAAATGTACAAATTCGCTTCTCAAATATTTGAGAATCCATCGAATGTACACGAAGTTTCAAAGCAAATTACCAAACATTTATTTGAACAATCCAATCACCCCCACATCAAGAACGGAGAAGTGTATGTAACCTACTTAACCAACTTGAGTATTGACAACAATGTTGTGGACGCCATCGGGATTTTTAAAAGCGAAATTCAAGCTGATTTTTTGCAATTTGAAGAAAAAGATACTCACTTAGAAATGATTTTACAACACGGAGTGAGTTTGAATAAATTAGACAAAGGCTGTTTGATTTTCAATTACAAAAAAGAAGAAGGATATAAAATCTTAACCGTAGATAGTAATCGTTATGATGCACGCTATTGGTTAGAACATTTCTTATCTGTAGATGCTTTTGAAGACGAAAATTACATCACAAAAAAATACTTGAAATTCTGTCAAGGCTTTGCTAAAGATGTGGTTTTCCCTGCTGAAGACAAAAAAGAAGAAGTGATGTTTATGAATCGTTCTGTGAATTATTTTGCTAAAAACGACCAGTTTGAGGAAACAAATTTCTTAAACGAAGTTCTAGATAATCCTGATTTGATTCCTGAATTTAAAAACTACAAAGTAGACAAAGGCGACAAATACAGTATAGAAGACATTACCACCTTCCCTATTGCAAATGCTGCCGTTTCTGATGCGAGAAAATCGATCAAAAACGTGATTAATTTAGATACTCACATTCAAATTAAGATGGATTTCATCAACCCAGAAAGTGCCGAAAAATTTGTAGAAAAAGGCTGGGACGAAGAAAAACAAATGTATTATTACTTGGTTTACTTCAACAAAGAAGAGAAAAATTAAAAACAAAACCCCGATATAATCGGGGTTTTGTTTTTATACTAACTAGGCTTTAAATGGATTGACGTTTTTGAAATTTCGAGTAATGTACTGAAATGATGCGCTCATGATATTTCCCATCGATTTGGCTTTCTTAAAATTCAAATCATTAGTGTAGCGGTACAATTCTAATTTTAGCTGTTCCAAATGAGAAGGAGTCGACAAGGTATCTTCTCCCATAATTTTCAACAACCGTTTAATTCTGTTCTCGGCCGAGTGAATTCGTTTAGCCAAAACAGAACGTTCCTCATTTTTATATTGATTGATAGAACTTTCTTGTAGCTTATCTTTTACCAATTTTACCATTGGATAATTCTCCTTGAAAAATTGAGGGCGATACACCTTAAAATTACCTTCATAACATTGTTGGTCAAAATCAATGGCGCGAATTCTATACACCACTTGATCAAAATCATGAATAGGAATCACCACATAATTATAAGCACGCATATCACCTAGCAGCCGAATCATGGAACGCTCGTTGAACTTTACAAACTCCTTAGCAATTTGTGATTTTTCTGTTTCAGAACAATTTTTTAAATGGTTGTTAATAAAAACGTCTCCAGCAATTCCCATAATATGCTCCTCAATCAAAGTATCTTGATGCACTAAGAAATTGATTTTATCAGGCGATAAAATATGTTCCAGTTCCAACCCATACACCCTTGAGGCATCGGCTTTTTTAATGTAAAAATGCGTGTAGTTATCGTTGAGAATATTTCGAACTTTAATTCGGAAAGGCTTTGAATTTCCAAAAGTACAATAGTCAATCGAGTCGACATTTAAGAATTTGATTATCTCTAAATTACCATCAGAATGAAGCAACGAATAGATTTTTTTTAAGGTCAAATCGATTTCTTCACGCTCAAATTCGTTGTAATACACTCTAATCCACAACGTATCTTGATCTTCTTTGTCATACACATTAATCGAACCCGAGAACCGCAATAAATCGTCGTAGGAAATAGGAAATTTAGAAATTCTATCAAATCGTTCAAGATAGTCCAACAAAGCCTCATTAATGGGATAAGACGGCTTTTTAAAAATCATCAAAGGTTCTTCGCTCATTGGGAATGTATTTATAACAAATTTACATTAAAATTTTTCGGTAAAATAATTTTTGGTTTCCTTTTCCGTTAGTTAAACCAAAAAGAGATTTGTAGTATCTTTGTTACGCTATGAAGTGGACGAAAAATAGTTTATTGTTCTTGTTGCTATGCTGTTTCCCTTATTGGGTTTCAGCCCAAATCAGTATTGATGACACTCAAAATGCCAACCAATTAGTTCGAGTAGTAACCAACAACAACTCTTGCCTTACTGTTTATCCAGCAACTGCTTCAGGTTCTCCCATCAAAAATAGTTTTGCTACATTTACTAAAAACGGAAGCAATTTCCCTTTTTCTTCTGGGATTGTATTGAGCACTTGGGAAAGTGAAAACTCAAAAGGTCCTTACAATCCTACATTTAGTGGTAGTGTAGCTAGCTGGAATGGAGATACCAATATGGACGCTATTTTGGGAATCAACTCTCTAAACGCTACAACATTGGAATTCGATTTTGAATCGGCTACAAATTTTTTAAGTTTCAATTACATTTTTGCTTCCAATGAATACATCCGAGATTATCCTTGCTCTTATTCTGATGGATTAGCAATACTAATTAAAGACATTACCACCAATGGTAATTATACTAATATTGCCACTTTGCCTGATGGCACTCCTGTATCTTCAAAAAACATTCATCCAGCTATAAACAATTCCGACCCAACTTTAGCTAAATGTGATGCTAAAAACGAATCGTATTTTGGTCAATTCAATACCGATGTAGCCATTCCTAGCCCTATCAACTATGCAGGACAAACCAAAGTATTGAATGCCCAAACTAAATTAGAAATTGGGCATCGGTACCAAATTAAATTTGTAATTGCTGAAGATAGAAGTAGATCCCAATTCTCGGCCTTATTTGTAGAAGCGGGTAGTTTTACTTCAAAAATTGATTTAGGAAAAGACCGATTAATAGCTGATAATACTGCTATTTGTAACGGAGAAACATTCGAAATCAAAACCAATATGTCAACAACATATACCTACAAATGGTACAAAGATGGGACTTTAACCCCTTTAGTTGGAGCAACTAATCCATCACTCACAGTAACTCAAGCGGGAACATACAAAGTAGAAGCAACAGATACTAGCGGATGTGTTTTTACTGGTGAAATAAAAATAGAGTACACCGCAGGAATGAACCTAAAAGACGTCCAACTTTCTAAATGCGACGATAACGGCTTAGGAATTTCCGTATTTGATCTAACTTCAGTACAATCGATTATCACCAACAATGATCCAAGCACCTCCATTGAAGGATATTATACCGACAATTCATTAACAAACCCAATCGTTACACCTACTGCTTTTGAAAAAACAACTACAGGAGACCAAATTGTATATGCCAAAGGAATTAATTCTAAAATAAGTTGTTCAGAAACAGCCATGATTACTTTAAAAACATTGCCAAGTAGTCAAAATTTAAGTAGCCTACCCGCTCCAATTATCAAAGAATTTGCTGGTGGTAAAAATTCAATTGAATTAATTACTCCTTCTACCAATGCTATCTACGAATTTTCAATTGACGGAATCAATTATCAAAACGCTCCACTTTTTACAACACTACCCAGAGGTAATTACACGGCATATATTAGAAATGCCTCCAACTGTGAATATACCACCTATCCGTTTACCATTTTAGATTATCCTACTTTTTTTACTCCCAATGGGGATGGAATCAATGATGTATGGAAAATTGAAAATTTAGATGCGTATCCACAGGCTATGATATCTATTTTTGACCGATACGGAAAATTACTCAAACAGATGATGTCAAACTCTATAGGTTGGGACGGTACTTTCAATGGTTATCCACTTCCTTCTACCGATTATTGGTTTCAATTAGTACTAAATGACAATCAAACTATTAACGGTCATTTTAGCTTAAAAAGGTAAAAGTTTTTTTGCTATTTTTAGCAAATGAAAAAAATACCACTACTATTCATACTTTTGCTATCGTTAAATTGTGTAGCGCAATTTAGCAAAACACATTATATTCCGCCAATAACATCCAATAGCGCATCAACCACATTACCTCAAGACCACTATATTTATATTTCCACTCCAAGTGTAAGCAATGTAAACTTCAAAATCATTCAAATAGGAGGTACTACAATCTCAGGTACGGTAAATAAGACCACTCCTTATATTTACTCGATTGGTTCTGGAGACGCAACACAATTATTTGTACCTAGTGTCTCAACTGGAATTGTAACTAACAAAGGTTTTATTATTGAAAGTGAGGGGCTGATTTATACCAGTGTAAGAACAAATGCAGGTGGTTATGCGCAAGCTGGAGGGCTTGTTTGTAAAGGAAATAGTGCTTTAGGCAAACGCTTTCGAGCTGGCGCAATGCTAAATCCTTCTACAATAGCAGGACTACTCAACTTTTTTTCCATTTTGGCTACCGAAAACAATACCTCAATTACTATTTCAAATGTAACGAATGGTACTTTATTAGCCAATAACACTACTTTTAATGGACCTATTACAATCAACCTTAATAAGAACGAAAGTTACATTTTAGCCATAAATGGCAATACAGGAAGTAATCTTATTGGAGCATTAATTGAATCCAATAAAGATATCGTTGTAAATAGTGGTTCTTTTGGAGGAACTAATGATCCTGCTAATTCTGGAGGAAGAGATGTTGGTTTTGATCAAATCGTTGGTTCGGATAAAATAGGCAAAGAATATATTTTTATAAAAGGTCTTGGAACTACCGTGCTAGAACGTGTGCTACTTATTGCCGACGAAGACAATACCGAAATCTATGCAAATGGAAATACTACCCCAATTACAACACTTCAGGCTGGACAATATTATGTTTTTGACGGAAGTGCATTTTTGAACAATAATTTATATATCTCCTCTTCCAAGAAAGTTTTTGCGTATCAGAGCATTGGAGGAACAAATAATAATGCAAATCAAAATTTATTCTTTGTCCCACCTCTCAACTGCTCTACTCCTAAAATTGTAGATAATATTCCTCAAATAGATAAAATTGGAACCAAAGTCTATGGAGGAACAGTTAATATCGTTACCGAGACAGGAGCAACTGTTCTTATAAATAATACTCCTGCCACAAACCCTACTAGTATTAATGGTATTCCTAATTTCGTTTTTTATTCTATAAACGGTCTTTCTGGAGATGTTAGTGTCAAATCATCTAAACAAGTATATGTATCTTATTATGGAACTAATTCTGCTGCAACATACGGAGGATATTATTCTGGATTTGATCTAAAACCCGAATTAACAATTGAGAATTTAAACACTACTTCTGGTAGCTGCATCTCAAATATCACTTTAAAAACTACTCCTGACCCCGATTATACTTTTCAATGGTTAAAAAATGATGCCATTATAACAAGTGCTACGGGAGATACTTTTACTCCTTCAGAAGCAGGATATTATCAAGTTAAAAGAAGTATTCCTAGCTGTAACACTAACACATTGTCTGATAAAATTCCCATAAGCAATTGTCCAACAGATATAGATAATGATACCGTCCCTGACAATATTGATTTAGACAATGATAATGACGGAATTACAAATTGTACTGAATCATACGGAGATATGGGTATAGATTCTACTACTGGTATCGTAACTAAAATGGGCTATAGTACTACTTTCTCAACAAGTATCAATACGTTGTCTTTAAATAATTCTGCTGTTATTACTCCTTTTACCGGTAAAACAAATGGTGATTTCATTAGCGAAGTTCCTGCAGGCAAAGGAAATAGTTTAGAATATAAAATCAATTTTGCCACGCCAATTTCTTTGGCATTAGAATATGTAAGTTCAGCGAACCTTACTGATTTAATTAATTCGGACGGTGAATTTATTGTGAAATCGGATATCGATAAAACAATAACTGTATTAAATCCTAACAATCAATTACTAATTGACACTAATTATGATGGGATTTTCGAAAGTGGCGTTACCCAATATTCTTCATTTGAGATTCGTTTTAGACTAAATAGTACCACCCCTCTCGCAGCGGGTACTGGCACCTTCAGTTTTCATACGTACCTAACTAATTCGTTAACATTTACTCATAAAAACTTATCCGATAGCGCCAATAACAAAGCTACTTTTTCAATAATAGCCACTTGTATTCCTAAAGATACCGATGGTGATTCTATTGCTGACCAACTCGATTTAGATAGTGATAATGATGGTATAACTGACACAAGAGAATCACTTCCTAATGTTTTTGCTTCTGTTTCCAATGTTGACAGCAATAAAGATGGACTTTTTGATATTTATGGATCAGGAACAGTACCTTTAGACACAGACAATGATACTATTCCAGATTACTTGGATTTGGATACTGACAATGATGGTATCTATGATATAGACGAATCAGGAACGAATGCTGCTAACCCAGACATTGATGGTGACGGAATCAAGAATTACAGAGAATTAGATAGTGATAATGATAATTGCTCTGATGTAATAGAAGCTGGGTATTTGGGCAATACAAGTGCTACTCTTGGCAGTACTATTCCACCAACTGTAAATTCTAACGGTATGGTAACAAGCGGCAACGGATACATTAATCCCAATATAAACTATACCATAGCAGCTCCAATCAGCATTAGTACACAACCGCAAATAACTCCAACTTGTGAGTTCCAAAATACCTCAGTTACTTTAGTTGACAATGGCGGCAATACCTATCAATGGCAATTATCTACTGATGGCACTAATTGGAACAACATCACAAATAACACCACTTATTCTGGAGCGACATCAAATACTCTTACTATCACGAGAGTAACCAATTCAATGAATGGTTTTCAATACCGAGTTCAATTAAATAAAACAGGAAATAGTTGCGGATTAATTTCAAATCCTGCTACTTTGACTGTTTATGCACTTCCTGCTTTAGCATCGTCCATTGATTTAAAACAATGTGATGACAATTCCGATGGCGTTTCTGATTTTAATTTAACAGAAAAAAATAGCTTTATATCTGCTAATTACACTTCAGAGACATTTACTTATTACACCTCATTAATTGGTGCTCAAACTAAAAATAACACTGCTCTAATCAATACTCCTCTAGCTTTCAATACTAATTCAAGAAAAATATGGGTTAGAGTTGAGAACACAAATGGATGTTATAGCATCTCAGAAATGAATTTAATTGTTTCTTCTACCCAAATCCCAACGACTTTTAAACGAGAATTTCAAAACTGTGATGATGATATTGCCACAATAAGTACAGATACAGATGGAATTTCAAAATTTGACTTTAGCAGCGTTACTTCGGATATTCAAAGTTTTTTAATTCCACCACTAACCAATTACACCATCAAATACTATCCAAATGAGGCAAATGCTTTAGCAGAAACTAATGAAATTACAAACACTTCTAATTATAGAAATACAGGCTACCCCAATCAGCAAGATATCTGGGTAAGAGTAGAAAGTATTTTAGATAATTCTTGTTATGGTTTAGGACCTCACATTAAATTGATTGTAAATCCTAAGCCCAATATAAATACTAATAGCAATGGATTAGATAACCAGTTAGTATGCTCTAATCTTCCCACATTCTATGTGGAACTCAATGCTGGAATTACTGATGGTACTTCAACAGCCAATTATTCATATACTTGGACAAAAGATGGTACTGTTTTACCCGCAGAGAGCAACCCAACTCTAAATGTAAATACAAAAGGAACCTATTCTGTTACAGTAACCACACATTCAGGCTGTTATAGAACACGAACTATTCAAGTCAACGCTTCTGATGTAGCTACAATTAATAGCATTGATATTGTTGATTTAACAGAAGTGAATTCTGTTACTGTAAACGCTTCTGGAAAAGGGCTCTACGAATACAGTTTAGATGCCCCTTCAGGACCTTTTCAAACATCAAATTTATTTGAAAACGTAGCCGCTGGGATACACAATATATATGTTATTGATAAAAATGGTTGTGGTACAATTAATCAAACCATAGCCGTTATTGGTGTGCCAAAATTCTTCACTCCAAATGGCGATGGATACAACGATTATTGGAACATTAAAGGAGTAGATAGTAATTTCAGTTCAAAATCTATCATTTATATTTTTGATAGATATGGCAAATTAATGAAACAAATACTGCCTTCTAGCCAAGGTTGGGACGGAACTATAAATGGAGAACCACTCCCTGCCGATGATTATTGGTTCACTCTAAAATTAGAAGATGGTAGAGAAGCCAAAGGTCATTTTAGTTTGAAACGATAATATATAATTTGTATTATTAAATCGAGTCCACATAGATGAAAACAAAACTCCTTTTATTGGCTACAATTCTAATTTACGGCTTTACTTTTGCTCAAAAAGAGGCCGCAAATTGGTATTTTGGTGATATGGCAGGAGTAAGTTTTAATTCTGGAAGTCCTGTTGCTTTATTAAATGGGAAACTAAGAACTCCCGAGGGATGTGCGAGTATTTCAGATAAAGACGGAAATTTACTCTTTTATACAGATGGATCTTTTGTCTACAATAAATTACATCAAGTAATGCCTAATGGTTCAGGTTTATTAGGACATTTATCAAGTACACAATCTGCTATTATAGTACCAAAACCTAACAATCCTTATGTTTATTACATATTTACAGTAGATCAACCATTAGCCGATAATGTTGACGACAATCCTTTGAATGACGAAGACCCTCCTAATAATGGGTTAAATTATTCGCAAGTCGATTTAAGATTAAACAATGGATTAGGAGATATTCCCATTACTGAAAAAAACATACATTTAATTACTTACAATCCCGAAGACACAGAAGAAGTAAATTTTAAATGTTCTGAAAAAATAACTGCTGTGCAACATGGAGACGGTATTTCTTTTTGGGTTGTCACCCACTTTTTAGATAATTTTTATGCCTTTAAAGTTAGTACTACAGGAGTAACAAAAACACCTATAAAATCTACCACTCCTTTGATTGTTCCTCTTGGAGGCTACCATTCAAATGCTATTGGATATCTTAAAATTTCTCCAAACGGCTCTAAATTGGCTATTGTTAATTCTTCATCAAAGTCAAATAATGAATTAGGTCCAAAAGGAGAAGTTAGACGAAATACTGGCAATGTATGGTTATTTAATTTCAATCCTTCAACAGGAATTGTGAATAACGGAACTACTATTTTAAGTAATGCAAATCCTTACGGAGTAGAATTTTCTGCAAAAACAAAAAAATTATATGTAACTACCAACTTATTCAATCTAGAAGGGATAAGCCAAGGCAGTACTTTATTTCAATACGATTTAAAAAGTGCTGATATCATAAATTCCAAAACAGAAATTACGACTTCATACAATGTTGCCGGTGCATTACAATTAGCAATTGATGAAAAGATATACCGATCTGGCTATCCAGTTTCCCAAGAAGGAATTGATAAACTTTCTGTAATTAATAATCCTGAACTAGATGGAACCAGCTGTAATTATCTACATAATCAAATTGATTTAAAAGGTAGAAAGGCTTATCTTGGTTTACCTCCATTTATAACCTCATTATTTCTTTACTCCTTTAACTATGAATTCAATTGTCTAGGACAAGCAACACATTTTTTTGTAAATACAGCAGAAACCATCGATTCTGTAGTATGGGATTTTGGAGACGGGACCACTTCTACAAATAAAGATGCATACCATACTTATCTTATTCCAGGTGACTATAAAGTAACTTTAATAAAAACGGTCAATGGAGAAGCAAGAGAGCCTATCGAAAAAACCATAACTATATTCAATAGTCCAAAAACAACTCCCAATCCTTACAAATTAATCCAATGCGACACTCAAGATAGCAATTCAACAGACGGTTTAGCTAGTTTTAATCTAGCTTTGGCTAATGAGGCACTACGTACTGGACAAAAAGATATCGAAATTTATTATTATAAATCAGCAACAGAAGCTAATGATGATAAGAACAACTTAAATTCTCTAGACTTAATTTATCGAAATGTTATTCCAAATGAAATTCTATATGCAAAATTAGTACTCCCTTCTGGAGCATGTTATAGTTTACAAACCGTACTCTTACATGCCAATCCAAACATTTCAATACTTCCAACTTCTTTACACGAATGTGCTAATAGTAGCAACAAAGCTGAATTTGATTTAGAGAAAAAAACAATCCAAATACGCAATGAATTTAATTTTCCTCCCAATATAATTTTCACCTACTATTCAAGTAAAAATGATGCTGAATTAGGGAACAATGCATTAGCAAATAAATACACTTCTACTTCAAAAACTATTTTCATCAGAGCCGAAAATGAAGAAGGTTGTTTTGGGACTGGACAATTTGATATTATTGTAGATCCAAGCCCATCCATACTCTTATCTGAAACCAAAATACTATGCGAAGGTACAACTACTACTATTGTATTAGACGCTGGAGTCATTTTGCCTGCAACTGAAAATGAATATAGTTATAAATGGAATACAAATGAAACTACTCCTAGGATTGTAATAAACAAAGAAGGCCAATACAATGTAACGGTTAAAAATAATCTAGGTTGTGAAGTAACTCGAAATATAACCGTTAATCTGTCGAAACTTGCAAAAATTAACTCGTTAGAAATCAAAGATTTGCAAAAAGAAAATCAAGTCATTATAATCCTCGACAATGCTTCTGCATATCGGTATAAAATTATTTTCGAAGACGGTACATCTACCCCATTTCAAAACAATACTATATTTGAAAAAATACCTGGTGGACTTCACCAATTGATTATTGAAAATCTCGATGGTTGTGGACAAATAAACTCCGAACTCGTTATTCTTGAAGCACCTCAATTTTTCACCCCAAATAATGATGGATACAATGACTATTGGAACATCAAAGGTTCGAGCGGGTCACTCAACATACAAAACATTTACATTTACAATCGTTTTGGTCAATTTATTAAAGAAATAACTCCTCAAAGTCAAGGTTGGGACGGTACAATCAACGGAGCTCCACTCCCTGCCGATGATTATTGGTTCTCTTTAAAATTACAAGATGGTAGAGAAGCTAAGTCTCATTTTAGCTTGAAAAGATAAAAAAAACCACCAACTTTCGCTGATGGTTTTTTATATAAATTAAATACCTTCCTTAGATTTTGTATCTTTTTCTATCTGTTTCAGATAAATAGATTTTACGCAAACGTAATGATTTTGGCGTAACCTCAACATATTCATCTTTTTGAATGTATTCCAAGGCTTCTTCTAAAGAGAATTTAATCGCAGGAATAATTCGTGCTTTATCATCAGCTCCAGAAGAACGTACATTAGATAATTTTTTAGTTTTGGTTACATTCACAGTCATATCATCGCTACGAGTATTTTCTCCAATAACTTGACCTTCGTAAATATCTTCATTAGGATCAACAAAGAATTTACCACGATCTTGTAATTTATCAATAGAATAAGGAATAGCTTTTCCGTTTTCCATAGAAATTAAAGATCCGTTATTTCTTCCTGGAATTTCACCTTTGTACGGTTCGTATCCAATGAAACGGTGTGACATAATCGCCTCTCCAGCAGTTGCTGTCAATAATTGATTACGCAATCCTATAATTCCACGAGAAGGAATATTAAATTTCACAATCATACGATCTCCTTTTCCTTCCATACTCAACATTTCTCCTTTACGTACCGAAACAAATTCTACCGCACGACCAGAAAGATTTTCAGGTAAATCAATAGTTAACTCCTCAATAGGCTCACATTTAACACCGTCAATCTCTTTAATAATTACTTGTGGCTGACCGATTTGTAACTCATATCCTTCTCTTCTCATCGTTTCGATAAGAACCGATAAGTGCAATACTCCACGACCAAAAACCATGAATTTATCAGCAGAATCAGTTTCACCCACTTTCATCGCTAAGTTTTTCTCTAATTCTTTAGTTAATCTCTCACGAATATGTCGAGAAGTTACAAATTTTCCTTCTTTACCAAAGAAAGGCGAATCGTTAATAGTAAACAACATGCTCATTGTTGGCTCATCAATTGCAATAGTTTGCAATGCTTCTGGATTTTCAAAATCAGCGATAGTATCTCCAATTTCAAATCCTTCTACTCCAACGATAGCACAAATATCTCCTGCAACTACTTCTGCCACTTTTTTACGACCTAAACCTTCGAAAGTGTGTAGTTCTTTAATTCTTGATTTAATTACTTTACCATCTCTTTTTACCAAAGAAATTGGCATTCCTTCTGTTAACACTCCTCTTTCTAAACGACCAATTGCGATACGACCTGTGAAAGAAGAAAAATCTAATGAAGTAATTAACATTTGAGGTGTTCCTTGAGATACTTTAGGAGCTGGTACATTTGCAATAACCATATCCAATAAAGGCTCAATATTTTCTGTTTGATTTTTCCAATCGTCTGACATCCAGTTATTCTTAGCTGAACCATATACGGCTGGGAAATCTAATTGCTCTTCAGAAGCTCCCAATTCAAACATTAAGTCGAATACTTTTTCGTGAACTTCTTCTGGAGTACAGTTTTCTTTATCTACTTTATTAATAACCACACATGGTTTTAAACCTAAATCAATTGCTTTTTGCAAAACAAAACGAGTTTGTGGCATTGGTCCTTCAAAAGCATCTACCAATAAACAAACTCCATCAGCCATATTCAATACACGCTCTACTTCACCACCAAAATCGGCGTGACCAGGAGTATCAATAATATTGATTTTTGTTCCTTTATAAACAACAGAAACGTTCTTTGAAGTAATTGTGATTCCTCTTTCACGCTCTAAGTCGTTGTTGTCAAGGATTAAGTCACCTGTATTTTCGTTTTCACGAAATAATTGACAGTGATACATAATTTTATCAACCAAAGTCGTTTTACCGTGGTCAACGTGAGCAATAATTGCAATGTTTCTAATAGATTCCATCTGTGATTTTTAATGGGTGCAAAGGTACACTTTATTTTGAGATAAAAAATTGTTTCTGTTCATTACTTAAGATCAAGAAATTAATCCATAAAAAAAGCCTCCTAAAAGGAGGCTTTTACTATTTTTCAATTGTATTGAATTACAATTTAGCAACGTGTTTAGTTAACTTTGATTTCAAGTTAGATGCTTTGTTATCGTGAATGATATTTTTCTTAGCTAACTTGTCAATCATAGAGATAACAGCAGATAATTTAGATGTAGCATCTGATTTATCAGTAGCCAAACGCAAAGCTTTAATCGCATTACGAGTAGTTTTGTGTTGGTATCTGTTTAATACTCTTTTCTTTTCGTTACTTCTGATTCTTTTTAAAGCTGACTTATGATTTGCCATTTGTTGTATATTTTAAAATGTAAATAACTAATTAATTATTAGAAATAAAATTAGAAAAACCTCCCACAATTAATTTTTCAACTAATCACTTCAGTTTTAACTAATAAAACAAATAGAGAGACACCACTACTTGCTTCATAAAACCATTTCAAAACTAATTTGTAGTCCGTGGGGGAATCGAACCCCCCTTACCAGGATGAAAACCTGGCGTCCTAACCGATAGACGAACGGACCAATTTCCTTCTAAGTTCAGGATAACTATAACATTAAACAGATTTTGTAGTCCGTGGGGGAATCGAACCCCCCTTACCAGGATGAAAACCTGGCGTCCTAACCGATAGACGAACGGACCTCATTTCTGTAATGCGGATGCAAAAATACAACTATTTTTTAGACGCACAAGAGTAGACGCGAAAAAAAAATATTTTTTTTAATAGGCTTTTGCAAATAGCACTCTACCAGCAGATTCCAATCCTGTAAAAATACATTTTCCTTGTTCTTCCACTCGATCTAAAGGAATACAACGGATAGTTGCTTTGGTTAAATCTTTAATTTTTTCTTCTGTCTCAGGTGTTCCATCCCAATGTGCCGAAATAAATCCACCTTTATTTTCTAATACATCTTTAAATTCTTCAAAAGAATTTACTTCTGTAATATGACTTTGTCTATAATCCAATGCTTTTTGGAATAAATCATTTTGAATGGTTTCCAACAAATCATTGATGTAATTTACAATTCCGTTATTTGAAACTACTTCTTTACTTAAAGTATCTCTTCTCGCCACTTCAAAAGTACCGTTTTCTAAATCTTTTGGTCCCACAGCAATACGAACAGGCACTCCTTTTAATTCCCATTCAGCAAATTTAAATCCTGGTTTTTGAGTGGTTCTATTATCAAATTTTACTGAAATTCTGAGTTTTTTAAATTGAGTTACCAAATCATTTACCACTGAAGTAATTTTCTCTAACTCTTCTTCTGACTTATATATAGGAACGATTACCACTTGTATTGGCGCTAAGTTTGGAGGCAAGACTAAACCATTATCATCCGAGTGAGTCATCACCAAAGCCCCCATCAGTCGTGTAGAAACTCCCCAAGAAGTTCCCCAAACATGTTCTTGTTTTCCTTCTGCGTTAGCAAATTTTACATCAAAAGCTTTCGCAAAATTTTGACCTAAAAAGTGAGAAGTACCCGCTTGCAATGCTTTACCATCTTGCATTAAAGCTTCAATACAATAGGTTTCGTCAGCACCTGCAAAACGTTCTGTCTCTGTTTTCAATCCTTTTACAACTGGAATTGCCATAAAATCTTGAACAAAATCAGCATACACATTCATCATTTTTTCCGACTCCTCAATCGCTTCTTGACGCGTAGCATGAGCCGTATGTCCTTCTTGCCATAAAAATTCGGCAGTTCTTAAAAACAAACGCGTTCTCATTTCCCAACGAACCACATTGGCCCATTGATTAATCAACAATGGTAAATCGCGATACGATTGCACCCATCCCTTATAAGTTGACCAAATAATAGCTTCACTCGTAGGACGAACAATTAATTCTTCTTCTAATTTAGCATTAGGATCTACCATTAATTTTCCTGGGCGATCTTCATCTGTTTTTAATCTATAATGAGTAACAATGGCACATTCTTTAGCAAATCCTTCGGCATTGGTTTCTTCAGCCTCAAACATACTTTTAGGAACAAACAAAGGAAAGTACGCATTTTGATGCCCTGTTTCTTTGAACATTCGATCCAACTCTGCTTGCATTTTTTCCCAAATTGCATAGCCGTAAGGTTTAATAACCATACAACCTCTAACTCCTGAATTTTCGGCTAAATCAGCTTTAACAACTAGCTCATTATACCATTTTGAATAATCTTCTGATCGCGTAGTAAGGTTCTTACTCATATTATATAGTTTGGCACAAATTTTGTTTTCTTCTTTATTAACTAAATAGTTTGGCAAAACTAACTATTTTTGTAATGTGCAACAATAAAAAAACCTACAGATATGAAAACTAATTTTATTTCTTTCCCAAAGCCCTCTCTTAATTCCATAATTGGTTTTTTAAGCTTTTTTGCGATAACTTCTTGTGGTTCGTACCAAAATAGTTCGTATTACGATACTGATGGTATCTACGGCAATACTGAATCTAAAATTCAGAGAAGAATACTTCCTAATGAATCCGCAACAGCGTATCAAAATTATTTTAGTTCTTTACAAGATGCTAATGACAGTACCGCTATTTTTACAGATATAGACAATTATAGCAATTACAACAACCAAGCAAACCAACAAAACAATTCAAACTATGCTAGCTGGGGTAGTAATTCACAAGATGTTACTATTAATTATTATCCTAATAATTGGGGGCTCTCTTTTGGCTATGGTTATCCATATTATGGTTACGGATGGGGGCATTCCTATTATGGATACGGGTGGAATTCTCCTTATAACTACTGGAATACTTATTACGGATGGGGCTATCCTTACTATGGATATGGATACATGAATTATCCTTATTACAATGGAGGATATTATTCTTATGGTCATTCCTACCTAGGAAGAAACTACTCCTACAACTCAAGCAGAAGAGGTTCTTATTATCCTAACAGTCTAAATCCTTCAAGCAATTACATTGGGAGAACATCTGCTCAAAGCGTGAACGATTATCCAAGTAGAAGTAGCTACAATAGGATGAGTACGGCGCCAACTTTCAGCAGAAATACTACCTCTCCTGCTCAAAATCAAAATTTTTTATACAACAATTACGGTAGAACAAGAAACTATAACACAGACAATAGCGGTCAAAATTACAACCCTGCCAGAAGTTACAATCCAAATCGTAGCAACAACAGTTATACTCCTGCTAGATCATACAATCCAAGCCGAAGCAATTCAGACTATTCTCCTTCTCGATCTTCAGATTCTAATTTTGGTCGTTCTAGTGGAGGTGGTTCTTATGGCGGTGGTGGCTCTTACGGCGGCGGAGGTGGCGGAAGAAGAGGTGGCGGAAGATAATTTCACCTCTATTAGCTTATTATTAAACAAATAAAAATCTCAAACCTTAATCATCATGAAAAAATTCGTATTCCTTATATTGATTGGATTTTCATTTAGCCAACTTCAGGCTCAAGAAATCAGAGACGCATTACGCTATGCACAAGACAACATCAACGGAACAGCTCGTTTCAGAGCCATGAGTGGCGCTTTTGGAGCACTTGGTGGCGATTTATCTGCTATTAACGTAAACCCTGCAGGTTCTGCAATTTTCAGCAATAATCAAGTAGGTTTTACATTAAGTAATAATGCTATAAAAAACAATTCAAATTATTTTGGAGAAAAAACACAACAAACAAACAACTCCTTTGATTTGAATCAAGCGGGTGGCGTTTTTGTTTTTAAAAATCAATACAGTTCAAGCAATTGGAAAAAGTTCTCTATATCTATCAACTTTGAAAACACTAGTAATTTAAACAATTCTATTTTCTCTGCGGGAACGAATCCAACACATTCTATTGATTCTTATTTCTTATCGTATGCTAATGGAATTCCTTTAAGTGTATTGGAAAATTCTCGTTATGAAGATTTAGGTCACGGTGCACAACAAGCTTTTTTAGGATATCAGGCTTATGTAATTAATCCTGCGAGCACAAACTCTACCAATACTGTTTACAGTTCTAATGTACCTTCAGGAGGTAATTACTACCATGAAAACACCATTACAGCAAAAGGATACAACGGAAAATTATCTTTCAATGCTGCTACTTCATACAAAGACAAACTGTATATAGGGATTAACCTGAATTCGCATTTTACAGATTTCAGACAATTATCTCGATTTTACGAGGACAACAATGCTCCTTTAACCTCTAATTATACCATTTCTAGATTACAATTTGACAATGAGTTATATACGTATGGTACCGGTTTTTCATTTCAACTGGGTGCCATTGCTAAAGTAACTAATGAATTACGACTTGGACTTGCTTATGAATCTCCAACTTGGTACAGACTAAACGATGAATTGACTCAAAAGCTAGTAGGTGTTAGTGCCAACACATCTGGTGAATTAGCACCAGATGTTGTTAATCCAAACATAACTAACTATTACGACCCATACAAACTCCAAACTCCAAGCAAATGGACAGGAAGTATGGCTTATATTTTTGGCAAAAAAGGATTAATTAGTATTGATTATGCTTTAAAAGATTACAGCAGTACCAAATTCAAACCTGAAAACGATTCTTACTTTAGAGGATTAAACAGTAACATTAATTCTTTATTAAGTAGCACCACTGAATTACACATTGGAGCTGAATATAAAATTGAAGCTTGGAGTTTGAGAGGTGGTTACCGCTACGAACAAAGCCCTTACAATAACAAAACAACCATTGGAGATCTAACTGGTTATTCTACAGGAGTTGGTTATAGTTTTGGTGGAACCAAATTAGATTTGTCTTATGCTACTTTCAAAAGAGATACCAAACAAGGTTTTTTTGAGCAAGGACTTACTGATGGTGCTGCAATCAATACCAAAAACAGCACGGTTACTTTGACACTTTTGTTTGAGTTATAAAAAAATAGAAAGTTAAAATTAAGGAAACATCTTGTACTGAAAAACAAGATGTTTTTTTTAGCCCTGATGGAAGTGAAAATCCTCCTGATTTTTCTTCAGGAGATTGTAACAAACAGCAGGAGTAAACGCCATAAAATACCGAAAGATTGGTGCTCCTAAAAATAAAAAATGTAATTTTGCCCACCTTTCCAACTATTGAAAGCCTACTATTATGAGAACGAAGTCTTTAAAGAAAAATAAAATCAATGTAATTACCCTAGGATGTTCTAAAAACATCTACGATAGTGAAGTTTTAATGGGACAACTTCGTGCGAGTGGCAAAGAAGTGGAACATGAAGCGCCTGAAGCCGAAGAAGGTAACGTTATTGTAATTAACACCTGTGGATTTATTGATAACGCCAAGGCCGAATCAGTAAATATGATTTTAGAATATGCCGATAAAAAAGAACGTGGATTAGTAGATAAAGTTTTTGTAACCGGATGTTTATCGGAACGTTACAGACCCGATTTAGAAAAAGAAATTCCAAATGTGGATCAATTTTTTGGCACCACCGAATTACCACAGCTTTTAAAAGCCTTAGGGGCGGATTACAAACATGAATTATTAGGCGAACGTTTAACTACCACGCCAAAAAATTATGCTTATTTAAAAATTGCCGAAGGTTGTGATAGACCGTGTAGTTTTTGTGCTATTCCATTAATGAGAGGAAAACACGTTTCGCAACCTATTGAAAAATTGGTTAAAGAAGCAGAAGGTTTAGCCAGAGACGGAGTGAAAGAATTGATTTTGATTGCCCAAGACTTAACGTATTACGGTCTAGATATTTACAAAAAAAGAAATCTAGCTGAGTTATTAGAAGCTTTGGTAAAAGTAGAAGGAATTGAATGGATTCGTTTACATTACGCCTTCCCTACTGGTTTTCCAATGGATGTTTTAGAAGTAATGAAGCGTGAACCAAAAATTTGTAATTATATTGATATTCCGTTGCAACATATTTCTGATTCCATCTTGAAATCAATGAAACGTGGTACAACTCAAGCAAAAACAACTCAATTATTAAAAGATTTCAGAGCAGCAGTTCCTGGAATGGCTATTAGAACCACATTAATAGTTGGCTATCCTGGAGAAACCCAAGAAGATTTTGAAATCTTGAAAGATTTTGTTCAGGAAATGAAATTTGACCGAATGGGATGTTTTGCCTATTCGCATGAAGAAAACACTTCAGCCTATTTATTGGAAGATGATGTTCCAGATGCTGTAAAACAAGAGCGTGCCAATGAAATTATGGAATTGCAATCGCAAATTTCTTGGGATTTGAACCAAGAAAAAGTAGGCCAAACTTTCAAATGTATCATTGACCGAAAAGAAGGTGGACACTTTGTAGGCCGCACCGAATTTGACAGCCCTGATGTTGACAATGAAGTATTAATTGATGCTACTAAACATTATTTAAAAACAGGAGAGTTTGCAACTATCAAAATCATTGAAGCTACCGAATTTGATTTGTATGGTGAACCCGTATAAAGTTTAAATTCTTTTGTTATATTTGATTCTAAATTAATTCGTTATGAAATTGTTGCCAACAAAAATTTGCGCAAGCAAATAAAAGCAATAACCTATTTGACCTTATAAAAAACAAAATTTACATCTATGAAAAATAAAATCTACATTTTTAGTGCGCTCTTCTTACTATTTGCTTGTAATACAATTTTTGCACAATATGGTGGTTACGGAGGTGGATATGGCGGAGGATACGGTGGCTATGGAGGTGGTTACGGCGGAAGAATGAATCAAATGGGAGGAATGAGAGGAATGAATCAAGAACCTTCAAAACCAAAAGAAATCCCTGTAGAAGTGACGGTTAGCAAAATTATGGAACGTATAAAACCAGAATTAAAACTAGATGCACTTCAGGAAATTGCAGTTGCCAATATTTTAACCGAAAGTTTAAAATCACAAGCTGTAATTCTTAAACAAGAAACTAATCAAGAGGATAAGCTAAAAGAGATTAAAACACTTTCTGAATTGAATGATGCTAAAATCATGCAATTGCTAAATGCTGAACAAAAGGAAAAATACAAAGCAATGCAAGAAGAAGCTAAAAATCCAAACAAATCATCCTCTAAAAAAAGAAAAAAAGACAAAGAAAATAAAGAAGAATAATCTCACTTATTTGTCCTACTAATTGTACTACATGAAAAAATATTTGCTTTTTCTTTTAGCCATTGTAACTGTTTTTTCATGTAGCTCAAATCCGTATCGATTAAGCGATAAATCCTATAAAAAACAGCTAAAAAAATTCCAAAAAACGCTAGCAATAACCCAAGCTGTTCCTTTAGAAAACGGAGTTGAACCGCAATGGATTAGTACTGTTAATTTCAATCTGCGCAAACCAAATTTCATTATAATTCACCACACCGCACAAGATTCATTACAACAAACTTTAAAAACATTTACGCTCACTAAAACTCAAGTAAGCGCTCATTATGTTATAAGTGATGATGGAAAAGTAGTGCAAATGCTTAACGATTATCTAAGAGCTTGGCACGGAGGCAACGCTAGCTGGGGTAGAAATACCGATATAAATTCAGCTTCTATTGGAATTGAGTTAGACAACAATGGTAGCGAACCTTTTTCTGAAGCACAAATCAACAGTCTTATAGCATTACTAACCCGATTAAAAAAAGAGTACAACATTCCTAGTCAAAATATAATTGCGCATTCTGATATTGCACCCACCAGAAAATCAGATCCAAGCGCCTTGTTTCCTTGGAAAACCTTAGCCGATTTAGGATTTGGTCTTTGGCCTGATACTAATTTAGAAAAGGCACCTGAAAATTTCAACATTGAACAAGGATTACGAATTATTGGTTATGATACACGCAATCTTTCATCCGCTATTAAAGCATTTAAATTACATTACATTCAAACAGAAGTCAATGATGTCGTAGACGAAAATACAATCAATACCATTTATTCCATTTATAAAAAACAATAAATACTCTCTGTTATTTATTAAAAAAAACTGCCCAAATACTATTTGTATCTGAGCAGTTTCCCACTATTTAAAACCCATTGTTTCTAAGAAACAATAAACACACAACTTTATTTTCTATTAAAAACCATATACCATGGCTACAACAAACTGAGAAGCTGATTTTGTTGGATTTCCATTAGCAGCATAAAATGATTGTGCTGAAGAACTATCCAATCTTATTTCAGGAATTAATGTCAAACTACCTGATTTTAAATTAGCTGACAATGTTAGAGCAGTTACCGAAGTAGCTGTAGTTTTAGACTTAAACGATTCTGCTCGCAATCCTAACCCAAAAGAATTTGAAATAGCAACTGATGGATATAAAGCCACACCTGAGTATCCTGTACCACTTACTGGACCTGAAAAATCAGCAGCGTTTAAACCTAATTTAAATTTCGGCGACATTTGGTAAGCAGCTGTTAAATCAACAATAGTTCCGCTTTCAGAACCCGTCAATAAATTAAAATATGCTGTAAAACCTTCAGCTGGCGTTACTGACAATTGCGCTCCAAAAGCATTTAATCCAAATTTTGGAGTAGCTTGGTATGTATTCCATTGATCATTAAACAATCCTGCCATCAAACTTACTTTACTAGACACTGCATAATTCGCTTTAATTCCGGCATTTTGGAATGGTCCATTAGTAAACAAATATGAAGTAGAATAGTTATAATTTCCTAAAGGAGAAATTACTTCGTACCCAATAAATGTTCCCATATATCCCGCTGTCAAACTTAATTTATCCGATGCAGCATAAGTAGCATATAAATTTTGAATATGAAATGATTGACCATTTACATCCGGAATTGATTGTCCGGCTCCTCTAGGTCCAAAAGATACTTCACCAACAAATGAAGCTTTTCCTGTTTTTTTCTTTAAAGCTATATCGATCATACCTAAAGAAAGTGAGTTCTGGTCTGTAGCAAAACTTGTTGGGATATTAGCAGTTTTTGCAAAATCATATTTCCAATACGCATCAGCAGATCCTGAAATTTCTAATGGGGTGTCTTGTGCAAATGCAAATGTACTTGATAGTACTAAGGCGAAGATGGCAATTACTTTTTTCATGTTGAATCAATTTTAATTTACTATTAATTTATTTTACGAAATTGAAGTAAGTCAGTGTATCGAAATCAGACAATTTATTTCTTTCAATTAGCACTGAATTATTTCTTATTTCTGTAGCAAAACTATCAACTTTTATCAACGTAAAAGACAAAACAATGAATTTTATTTAAAATTTAAAGCAGTTTTACCAAATTCAAAATAAAATTCGCAAAAAATATAAATTCACAATTCAAAACATTGTTTAATTAAGAGATTAATAATTTAAAAAACACATATACCCCTATTTTTTTAGGGTTATTTATATTTTTACAATAAAAAATAACTATTTTAAGCCTATTTTCATATTTAAATCAAACACAACCCCTATTAATTTTAAGTTTAAAAAAATAATAAAAAAATTCCTCTCAACAACCCTTTATTTTTAGCCATAAAAAAACCACCTTAAACAAGGTGGTTTTAAAATTTTTAATTTTAACTATTTATAAAGGAATATTACCGTGTTTACGGTTTGGAGTTATACTCACTTTGTTTTCTAACATGCTAAATGCTTTGATTAATTTTTTGCGAGTATCTTGTGGCAAAATTACCTCATCTACAAAACCACGTTGCGCAGCTGTGTATGGATTAGCAAACAAATCGGCATATTCAGCTTCTTTTTCTAATAATTTGGCAGCAGGATCCGCAGCTTCACTAATTTCTTTTTTAAAGATAATTTCACTCGCTCCTTTAGCTCCCATAACTGCAATTTCAGCTGTTGGCCACGCAAAGTTCATATCGGCACCAATATGTTTTGAGTTCATTACATCATAAGCGCCACCGTAGGCTTTACGGGTAATTACGGTTACTCTTGGTACCGTAGCCTCACTTAAGGCATATAACAATTTAGCTCCATGCACAATGATTCCATTCCATTCTTGGTCTGTTCCTGGCAAAAAACCCGGTACATCAACTAATACTAATAACGGAATATTAAAACAATCGCAAAAACGAGTGAATCGTGCCGCTTTTATAGACGAATTCACATCTAAAACACCAGCCAAAATCATAGGTTGATTAGCAATTATCCCCACACTACGACCACCTATTCTCGAAAATCCTACAATAATGTTTTCGGCATAATTCTTATGGATTTCAAAAAACGAATCTTCGTCAATAATACCCGAAATCACTTCGTGCATATCGTACGGCTTGTTAGGATTGTCTGGAATTATAGCTCCTAATTTCTCTCTTAATTCGTCATTAAGTTCGTAAGACAGGTTTTTAGGTTTTTCTTTATTGGATTGAGGCAAATAGCTCAACAAACGTTTTACATCTTCCAAACATTCCGCATCATTGGCCGAAGTGCAATGTGCTACCCCTGATTTCGTCGAGTGGGTACTGGCCCCTCCTAATTCTTCGGAAGTTACTGTTTCATTAGTTACCGTTTTTACCACATTAGGCCCTGTGACAAACATATAACTAGTATCTTCCACCATCATAGTAAAATCAGTCATTGCTGGCGAATACACCGCTCCTCCGGCACAAGGCCCCATAATAGCTGAGATTTGCGGAATTACTCCCGAAGCTTGAACGTTTCTATAAAAAATATCAGCATAGCCCCCAAGAGAACGAACCCCTTCTTGAATACGCGCACCTCCTGAATCATTCAATCCTATCATTGGCGCACCTACTTTTAGCGCCATGTCCATTACTTTGCATATTTTCTCTGCATGAGTTTCGGACAATGAGCCTCCAAAAACGGTAAAATCTTGTGCAAAAACATACACTAATCTACCATTGATATTTCCATAACCAGTAACTACTCCATCTCCCAAATATACTTCTTTTTCGATACCGAAATCAGTAGTTCTATGAGTAACCAACATCCCGATTTCTTCAAACGAACCTTCGTCCATCAAATAATCGATACGTTCTCTAGCAGTTAACTTTTTATTAGAATGTTGTTTTGCAATTCTATTTTTTCCTCCACCCAAATGAGCTTCAGCAATCTTATCTTGTACTATTTTTATTTTTGATTCCATACTTTATTGAATTGGTAAGCGTACGATTTTTTGGTCTTCAAAATACTGTTGTAACGCTACCATAGCAGCGATTTGAGCTTCTTTTTCGGTTTGGGCTTTTAGCTTTTCAACGCTATAATATTTCTTCACAAAATGCGTATCAAAGTTTCCCGAACGAAATGCTTCATGTTCAAAAACAAATTTCCCAAAAGGCAACGTAGTCGAAACACCTTCAACTTTATAATTATCAATAGCTTGAATCATTGTTTGAATCGCTTCTTCACGAGTGGCTCCATAAGTAATCAATTTAGACAACATTGGGTCATAATAAATAGGAATATCCATTCCTTGCTCAAAACCATTATCTACGCGAACTCCTTCTCCGACGGGCAGCTGATATACATCCAAATGCCCAACACTTGGTAAGAAATCGTTCAAAGGGTCTTCGGCATACACACGCAATTCAACCGCATGACCTTTTATTTTTAAATCTTCTTGTTTAATAGATAATGCTTCGCCACGAGCTACTTGAATTTGCATTTCGACCAAGTCCACGCCTGAAATAATTTCAGTTACAGGATGTTCTACCTGCAAACGGGTATTCATTTCAAGAAAATAGAAATTATTATTTTCGTCCAATAAAAACTCTACTGTTCCTGCTCCTAAATAATCACATGATTTAGCTACTAAAACAGCGGCTTCTCCCATTTGTTTTCGTAATTCTGGAGTAAGCACTGAAGAAGGAGCTTCTTCAATTACTTTTTGGTGACGTCTTTGAATACTACATTCTCTTTCAAAAAGATATAAAATATTCCCGTGACTATCCGCCATTACTTGGATTTCGATATGGCGAGGAGAAGCTACATATTTTTCTATAAAAACAGACCCGTCTCCAAATGCCGAAATAGCTTCACTTATTGCTCTATCCATTTGTGATTCAAAATCAGCTTCTTTTTCTACCACACGCATTCCTTTTCCACCACCCCCTGCAGAGGCTTTAATCAAAATTGGAAAACCAATAGCTGTAGCCACTTCTTTGGCTTTTACCACATCCGTAATCGCTTCATCATAACCGGGAACCATGGGAATATTGTATTGTTTCACAGCGTCTTTAGCCGCTAACTTACTTCCCATTATTTTAATGGCTTTGGATTTTGGACCAATAAAAATGATGTTGTTTTTTTCAGCTTCTTCGGCAAAATCAGCGTTTTCACTCAAGAAACCGTATCCTGGATGAATCGCATCAGCATTCAAGGCTTTGGCCAATTCAATAATTTTGCTCCCTAATAAATAGGATTGGTTAGATGGTGCTTCTCCAATACAAACCGCTTCATCGGCAAATTTTACATGAGGCGCATTTCTATCAATTGTAGAATACACCGCAACCGTTTTTATTCCCATTTTTCGAGCCGTTTTCATTACTCGAATGGCTATTTCACCTCTATTGGCAACTACTATCTTTTTCATTTTTATTCGAATTCAATTAATAATTGTCCTTTGTCCACCGCATCTCCAACTGCTACCGAAATAGTTTTAATCACACCATCGCGTGGCGAAAGGAAACTATTTTCCATTTTCATGGCACCAAGAATAATCAAATTATCATTTTCTTTAACTTCTTGACCCACCACTACACTAATTTCAAGAATCAATCCTGGCATAGGCGCTTTGATAGCATTAACTTGTTTAGCCTGTCCCGTTTCAAATCCCATTTCTTTAATTAGAATATCCAAAGGATTTGAAATGACAACAGTATAACTATTCCCATTAACCACAACGGTGTATTTTTTTTGATTAAAATCAGCCTCAACAACAGAAGCTTTGTAAGAAGTGTTTTCATGTAAAATGTGAAATTTATCCCATCCCACACTTACCGCATCGAGTTGCGAAACACTTTTGGAGTCCATATCAAAATGGAAAGTGTCGTTTACATTTACTTTATAACCAATACTCATAGGTGTATTTTTTTATTGGTTGTAAATGTATCTATTTATCTAAATTTTATTTAGATTCTTTCAAGTATCTTTGCTAAATTAATATAGTTTTCGTAAAAAAAGTACAAATACTACAAAATCAACAATCCGAATTCTTTTAAAGAATGTATCGGTTTTGAAAACCAGAACAATTCAAAATCATCCAATTCGTTTTCAAAATCAGCTTTGAGTTCTTGCATTTGAGTCACTTTTGAATTGGAAACCGAAACCATGCCTAGAATGTTAACAAGCCATTCTCCCTCTTTTTGATTGGTATGAATGGTAAACGTTTCTTTTTTATCATGAAATGTTAATTGCATCATTTCCCAAGAGTTTCCTTTTTTTGTTTTTGTAAAAGAAGTAACCTGCGGCTTTCCTCCTAACCAAACTACTTTTGCATTAGGTTTATTACTAAAATTAGTTTCTTCTTCTAAAGCCTCATAAATGAAATCAGGATGAATAGTTGTTTTAGGGATAGCAAAATCAAACCAATCTTGTAAATCATAATCCAAACAGATGCCATGCATAAAATTAAATAATGATTTTTTTAAGCCGAAACTAAATTGCTCATGATCTATTCCTGTACTATCTGTATATGTGAGATCATTGTTTGCAAAAGCCCCTACAACATCTGTATTTTTGGTAACACCAAATTGCTCTGGATACATTCCCACCGGACTATGTGCCGTCATGGCAAATTGGTGCCAAAATCCCGATTGCAAAACTCCCGCTTCAAACAATTGGCGAACCATTTCTAAACTATCCACCGTTTCCTGAACAGTTTGTGTAGGATAGCCATACATCAAATAGGCGTGAACCATTACCCCCGCTTCGGTAAAATTACGAGTTACCTTTGCTACTTGTTCCACTGTCACTCCTTTATCAATCAATTGCAATAATCTATCGGAGGCTACTTCGAGTCCGCCCGAAACAGCAATGCAACCGGAGGCCTTAAGCAATACACACAAATCCTTGGTAAAACTTTTTTCAAATCGAATGTTCGTCCACCACGTCACTGCTAATTTACGGCGCAAAATTTCCAAAGCTAATTCTCGCATTAAAGCTGGCGGAGCAGCTTCGTCAACAAAATGGAAACCTGTTTGACCTGTTTGGGCAATCATTTCTTCCATTCGGTCACACAAAATTCCTGCAGCTATTGGCTCATATACTTTAATGTAATCCAAAGAGATATCACAAAAAGTACATTTCCCCCAATAACAGCCGTGCGCCATAGTTAGTTTATTCCAACGCCCGTCGCTCCACATTCGATGCATGGGATTTACAATTTCGATTACCGAAATGTATTGATCCAAAAGTAAATCAGCATAATCGGGAGTTCCCACTTGAGATTGTTTATAATCGTGTCGAAGGGAATTATTTTTATAGACCACTTTGCCATTTTCCAACAAAAAAGTGCGTTTGAATTCGGTATTCGTTCCTGATTCTATATTTTCAACAATCAATTCAATTGGCAATTCGCCGTCATCCAACGTAATAAAATCAAAAAACTCAAAAACTCGTTCATCTGAAAGCGAACGCAATTCGGTATTGGCAAAACCACCTCCCATCAAAATTTTGATTTCGGGATAATTTTCTTTTACCCATTGGGCAGAACGAAAAGCCGAATATAAATTTCCCGGAAAAGGAACTGAAATTAAAAATACAGATGGTTGAATGGTTTCTATTTTTACTTTCAAGATAGAAAGCAGTATAGTATCAATATATGTAGGCGGTTGTTGCAAAGCTTCATACAACTCATCAAAAGAATTAGCAGATCGACCCAAACGTTCAGCATAACGACTGAATCCAAAATTAGGATCTACACATTCTACAATAAAATCCGAAATATCTTCAAGGTACAGAGTAGCCAAATGCTTCGCTTTCTCCTGCGTTCCCATAGTACCAAAAGCCCAATCTAATTCTTCCAATTGGGCAAATCGAGAGGCTTCGGGCAGGAAATCTTCTTGGCAAATTTGGAGTGCCAAAGTAGGATTTTTTCCTTGTAAAAAAGCAACAACCGAATCAATCGTTTTAATGTATTCATCTTGTAGTGCAAAAATACGTTGGACATTTTCAGAACAACTTCCCTTTTGAAATTGAGAACTTGAAGCTTGAAATAAGTCATACAATCCCTTTTTCGAAAACAAAGATAAAATCACTTCTATCCCTAAATCGGCTTGTCCCGACGCTATATTTTTGGTATTCAAAAAACCTTTAATATAAGCCGTCGCTGGATACGGAGTATTCAGTTGTGTAAAAGGAGGCGTGACAAGAAATAGTTTTGTTTTCAAAGATTATTCGATTTTGAAAACAAAAGTAAGGGTTATTTATTATTCATCAACAAAAATAGACATATTCAATTATTTGGATTACAAACAAAAACACTCTACTCAAATACTAATTTAAACCTATCAAAAACTATATATTTATTTTCGTGATAAAAATCTTATTTTTTTTATATTTGTGTTAAAACGTTTCTCCAATGAAATTTAAAATTTTATTATTATTCATTTTACTTCACCAATATAATTATCTTTTCTCTCAAGAAATAGTCCCAAACACTACTAATAAATTGTATGAAGATAAAAATGGTCATTTGATTCAAAATTTAGAGCAACAACTGGAATTTTCTAAAATTCGTGACGGAAAAATAAAAAAAGAAATTCTGAACTTGACAAAAGCAAATTTGAATCTAGGAAATGGAACTTTGAGTTTAAAAACAATAACTACTCAACAAGCAGTAGAAATGTGTACCAATGGAGGTTTTGAACAATACGAAACAATAAACGGAAGTAGTTACCTTAAAAATTTTCTTTGCACCATAGGCGATCCTCCAGGGCCAACTCAATGTCGATCGATATCCAATACTGCCGATTCCTACATCAATCGCTACAATCCTAATAATATGAACATTATGGCAACGGGTGTTTCTGCAAATTTGGTTGACCCCTATTTAGGAGATATTAAGGCATTTGATCAATATGCACTTAAAATAAATTATGAAAATTCATCTACTTATGGTTCTATAGTTCAAGGTAAAAGGTATAAAACAAATAATGAAAATTATCTAAAATTCAACTACAAAGCTGTATTACAAAGTGTATACGACAACAGCCATACTGACAATCAGCCATTTGTAAAAGCACGGATTTTAGATAAAAATGGAAGTGTTGTAAATGAATTTTGTTTGGTTGGTGACGAAAAAAATTGCATTTTCAACAAAGTTCCAAGTCAAACTTCTAGTTATGTAACTTTATATACTACAAATTGGCAATCGGGATTACTGGATATTTCATCAATCCCAAATAATGAAGAATTTACTGTGGAATTCATGGCTTCAAGATGTGGTTTGGGTGGGCATTTTGGGTATATGTATGTTGATGATATTTGCTTAATACATTCTACAGAAAATTTGCAAGGATCGGTTGAACTTGAACCTCTTAATAAAGTTTGTCCTGTTTTTCCTGTTTCTGTGTGTGGAAGTTATACTATTCCTAATTCTGGAGGGATTTCTGCATCAGTAAAAAAAATTACTTTAAATGTTTATGATAGTAATAACATTTCTGTGTATAGTACATCCACAACATCAAGTCTAGATACAACAAATAAAAACTTCTGTTTTACATTAAATGCTACTAATTTCCCAAATAGCACCAATGCTAATTATAATGTAGGAGTACAAATTGATTATAATATTTCTGGAACTTCTTGTACTGGAACCACATTTAATCCTGCCATAGATCCTGATGCAAATTCGGGTTGGGATATTTCTTTTTTAAATTGCAATTCCAGCTGTGCTATTGATGTAACTACTGCAAAAATTTCTCAATGTGATATAAATCATGATGGAAGTGAAAATTTTGATTTATCGAATTTAAATTCTTTGATTGTAAATTCTACTACAGGTTTGAGTTTTACTTATTATAAAAGTTATAATGATGCTTTAGTTAGCGTGAATGCAATCACTAATTTTACTAATTACACAAGCACTAGTACTTCCATTTTTGTTCGAGTGGCTAAAGATGCTAGTTGTTACAAAATAATCTCTGCGAGTTTAGAGGTAAAAAATCCTACTGCAAATATCACAGGAATTCTTAACGTTTGTTCAGGAAGCACTGTCTTAACTGCTTCCTCAGGATCCTCATACTTATGGAGTACAGGAGAAAATTCACAAAGTATCACAGTAACGTCTATAGGAAATTATTCTGTTGCTGTTACTGATTCTTTTGGATGTAGTAGCAATACTAGTGTTAATATAGAACCGAGCCAAACTGCTGTTCTGCCTATTTTACAGATTACACAACCGTCTTGCTTTGTTACCACAGGAAGCATTAAAGTAACCTCACCCGCAGCACAATATAGTTTTGATGATGGTGTTACTTGGACTACAAACAACACAAAGAGCAATTTATATCCCAGAACATATTTGGTAAAAATAAAGACAATTAATGGATGTACTTCCTATTCTCAAAGTGTAACTATCACAGCTACTTCTACTTTGTACCCAAATTACACTTATACCAATCCTTTATTTTGCGGAGATACTGGTAGCATCACTATTACAACTCCATCTTCATACTATAGTTTTGATGATGGTGTAACTTGGGTAAATAATTCTATTGCTACTAACCTTTTACCTGGAAATTACAAGATTCGCACCAAAGATTTACAAGGCTGTATTTCATCAGCGAACAATATCCTCCTTAGTAGTAATACACTAGACACTCCGACTTATACAATAACAGAACCTGCTTGTTCTGAAAAAGGAAGTATTACTATTAATAATCTTTCGGATTTTTATACTTTTGATGGAGGAAATACATGGGTTACAAACAACAAAATAAGCAATTTAAACGCAGGAAGCTATTCTATAGGGATTAAAAACACATTAGGCTGTACTTCCAATTATACTTATGTTTATTTATATGATTTTCAAAATACCTACCCTCAATATTCAATTGAGCAACCTGTTTGCGGAAAAGATGGAAGTATTACAATTACTACAGAGGCAGACTCCTATAGCTTTGATAATGGATTAACTTGGACTAGTAATAACTTTAAAATTTTACCTTTTGGAACCTATCAAATAAAAATAAAAAATAGTGCAGGATGTATTAGTTCCAGCACTTATGTATCTCTATATCAACCCTACCTGAGTCAACCAGTTATTGATATCAAACAGCCTACTTGTGGAGTAAACGGAAGAATCACTATCAACTCATTATCTGACTTTTACAGCTTTGACAATGGTGTTACCTGGACAACGAACAATTCGAAATCATTGCCTCCTGGCAATTATCAAATAATCATAAAAAACAGTATTGGTTGTACTTCTTATGCAAGTTATGTTTATTTATACAATCCAAATATAGATTCACCTACTTATACTGTTGTTCAACCAACTTGTACAACTTCGGCTAGCATTACAATAAATACAACTGCTGATTTTTATAGTATAAATGAACAAACTTGGGGTACAAATCCTGTATTTTCAAATCTTTCTCCTGGATTTTATAGTATTTTAATAAAAAATAATTTAGGATGCATTTCTAACTATATGAGTGCTTATATAAATACTCCGAAGCTTCCTGATCCAGAGTATACTGTTACTAATTCAAGTTGTGGAAATATCGGCAATATCACATTCAATACAGTTGCAGATTCTTATAGTATAGACAATGGCTTAACTTGGAGTTCTAATAATGTCTTTACTAATTTAACTCCAGGATATTACTATTTAATGATAAAAAATGCGAATTGCACATCCAATATAATTTACATTAATATGGATAACTCACATTTAGCAGAACCTAAATACTCAATAGTTCAACCAACATGCGAAACAAAAGGTAGTATTACATTCACCTCAACTGCAGATTTTTACAGTTTAGATGGACAAACTTGGAGTACAAATCCTGTTTTTTCAAATCTTTCTCCTGGATTATATTACCCTAATATAAAAAATGCTCAAGGTTGTACTTCTTACTCTAATTCTGTTTCTCTTAAAACTTATTACCTACCAAACCCTACTTATACATTTACACAACCATCCTGTGGAAATGGAGGGAGTATCACTTTTACTAGTACTGCAGCGCAATACAGTATAGATGGGGGAACCACATGGAGTACCAATCCAACATTTACCAACCTTAATCCAAATACGTACTATTTAGTAGTAAAAAATACTACTGGGTGTACTTCAAATTCTTATAGTACTCAAATCTCTTTACTTCCATATTATTTACCAAATCCTGATTTCACATTAGTCCAACCAACTTGCGGCACTAACGGTAGCATTACTATTGCTACAGTTGCCGATTCATATAGTTTTGACGATGGTAATACTTGGACCACAAACCCTACTCTTACTAATCTTACTTCAGGATATTACCGTATTGTAATTAAAAATGCAACTGGTTGTAAATCGTATAATATAATATTAAATATTATCCCATATTATCTTCCGAATCCAAATGTAAAAGTAGTGCAACCAAGTTGTGGAAATGGAGGTAGTATTACCATTAGTACTCCTGCAGATCAATATAGTTTTGACGGAGGTACGACTTGGACTACCAATCCCATTCTACTAAATCCCACGCCAACATCTTATAATATTGTTATCAAAAACGTGATTGGTTGCAAATCACAATCTCTATATTACAATATTAATAAATATTATTTACCCACTCCAAATGTAACTTCCATTCAACCAACTTGTAGCACTCCTTCTGGAACCATAATAATAAACACTCCTGCAGATCAATACAGTTTTGATAATGGTGCTACTTGGACTACGAATCCCATAAAAAAAAATGTAGTTAATGGTAATTATGATATCGTAATAAAAAACTCGTTGGGCTGTATCTCATACCGTAGTTATACTTATATTTATACACCTCCTTCAGTTCCCGCTGCACCTCTTGTGCAAATTATACAACCATCTTCATGTGGTGCAACTGACGGTAGTATTACAATAACAACACCCGCTATAAGTTATAGTTTCAATGATGGAAACAGCTGGACAACAAACCCAACAAAAATAAATGTAGGGGCAGGCACCTATATTATTAAAATCAAAACAAATTCTTATAGTTGTGAATCATTAACCAATGTTGTAAATTTAAGTTCGGGTACTACAATTGCCGCACCTACTTATACTTCAACTCAGCCAAATTGTAGTTCTACAAAAGGTTCCATTACAATTACTACAAGTGCTGCAACATATAGTTATGATAATGGATTAACTTACGTTTTTTCAAATACTAAAACAGATCTTTCTCCGGGAATTTATTATATAAAAATTAAAAATTTAGCCGGCTGTGTTTCGGATGCTGCTGCAGTAACTATTGCGCCATTATCTCCTCTTTCTGCCCCTACCTACAAAGTAGTTCAACCAGATTGTACCAATTTTACAGGAACGTTATCTATCGAAAACGTAGCCGATTTATACAGCTTTGACAATGGAATCACATTTGGCACATCAAATACGAAATCTAATTTAGCACCAGGAACTTATAATTTAATAATTAAATATAATTCTGGATGCATTTCTCTTAGTACACCTATTACAATTGATGTTGCTCCTACAATTCCAACAGCGCCACAAATTGTGACTACAGACCCAGCTGATTGCGGTTCTACTAGAGGAAGTATAACTATTTCTACTGTTGCAAGCTTATATAGTTTTGATAATGGCACAACCTGGAACACAAGCAATACTGCTAGTTTATCCCCAGGAAATTATTTAATCCGAATAAAACATACAAATGGCTGCCCTTCGGTTGCAAATACAGCGACGATTAATATGCCTCCAAACGCTCCTTCAAGTCCAATTTTAAGCATTTCTCAACCTGTAAGTTGCAGCAATCCGTTTGGTTCTATAACCATTACAAGTCCTGCTTACCAATATAGCTTTGACAATGGTGCGAATTATTTGACTAATCCAATTTCTGGAAATTTAGCAGCAGGAACTTATCTAGTTCGTGTTAAAAATAATATCGGTTGCGAATCGTTAGCAGTATCCGCAAAAATTAATGTCCCTGCCGATTATCCAGACAATCCTACATTTACAACTATTCAACCAGATTGTAATAATCTTAAAGGCACCATCACAATTATTGATACTGCTACAGAATATAGTTTTGATAATGGTGTTACTTGGATAACAAATAAAACACAATCAAACCTTGATGCAGGAACTTATTATATAAAAGTAAAAAATGAAATCGGCTGTATTTCAAACCCTACCACAACTAACTTAATTCCTTTTACAAATTTCACTCCGAAACCTATATTAACTAGTCCTCAGCTTTTTTGTATCCAACAAAATGCTACTATAAATAGTGTATCAATTTCTGGTCAAAATATAAAATGGTACGATACTTTGACCTATGGAAATTCATTAGTAACTACCTCATTATTACAAAACGAGACAAACTATTACGCCTCACAAACTATTAATGGATGTGAAAGTGACAGAATCCCTATACGAATCAATATTCAAACTACTGCGACTCCTTCAGCAGATTCAAATCAAAGTTTTTGTACCAGCCAAAACCCAACCTTATCTTCAATTGTAATTACTGGAAGTACTATTAAATGGTATGATGTAAATGGAAATAATTTGACAAGTACTACTCCTTTGCAAAATAACCTATTGTACTATGCAACTCAAACCATCAATAATTGTGAGAGTAATACTAAAACAACTGTAGCTATTTCTTTACTAAGTAGTTTACCAGCAACTAATTATGAAAAATCATTTTGTGACACCTCTAATGACACTACTGAAATTGTTAACATAACTGATTATAATTCCAATTTAATTACCAACCCAAACGACTACAATTTTAATTATTACACTACTTTATTAGGAGCAGAAAATCAATTATCTACTACCAAAATAACTAACCCTAATAATTACAACATAACACTTGGCGAAAATAAAATTTATGTTCGTGTCAATTCAAACACACCCTGTTATGCAATTGCAGAACTAAAATTATCTCTTTTTTCAAAACCTAACATCTTGATTAATGACTTGGTGCCTATTTGTGAAAATAGTTCAATCACCGTCAATGCAGGAACTAATTTTACTAACTACCTTTGGTCAACAGGAGCCACTACACCTTCTATTGTAATAGCTAATCCAGGAGACTATACTATTTTAGTTTCTAAAGACTATAATTCTATTTCATGCTCAACTACTAAAAACTTTAGTGTAAAAAAATCAACTATAGCTACCATTACTTCTATAGAAACTAAAGATTGGACAGATAGTAGTAATAACATTATCGTTTACACAACAGGTACAGGTGATTATGAGTATTCATTAGATGGAATTCAGTATCAAAACAACAATGAATTCTCTAATTTAGTTAATGGAAAATATACGGTATCTGTAAGAGATAAAAATGGTTGCGGAATTGTTACTGACACTGTTTATCTTTTAATGTACCCTAAATTTTTTACTCCAAACGGAGACGGCTTCAATGACACTTGGAAAATAAAATTTTCAGATAATGAAAATGATATTATCATAAGAATATTTGATCGTTACGGCAAACTCATAAAAGAATTAAGTCAAAATAATTCTTGGGACGGAACTTATATAGGAAATCAACTCCCCGCTGATGATTATTGGTTCACAGTAATTCGCCCCAGTATCAGTACAGAATACAAAGGACATTTTAGCTTGAAAAGATAAAAATTTAAAACTGATGCTCTTTTTTACTGATTACCAAAAGAGAAATTACCGAAATCACTGCTGCTGCAGAAAGATAATATCCCACAAAGGCTAAACCATAATTGGCCGCAATCCAAATAGCAATCATGGGAGCAAATGCAGCACCTAAAATTCCGGCTAAGTTAAATGTCAAGGAAGCCCCCGAATAACGCACTGTTGTAGGAAATAATTCGGAAAGGAAAGTACCTATTGGTCCGTACGTAAATCCCATTAATGCCATTCCTAAACACAAAAAGAACGTCACTAAAATAGTGCTTCCAGAGTTTAAAAACAAAGAAAAGAACAAGCCGAAAATAGCGATGGCTAACGAAGCGTAAATCAACATTTTTCTACGTCCAATTTTATCTGCAATTACAGCCGAAATTGGAATAAATGCCGCAAAAAACAAAACCGAAAACAATTGCATTAACAGCGCTTCTTTGTTGGAGAATTTCAATTCTTTTGTATTCCAATTCAGCATAAATACGGTCATTAAATAAAAAACCACAAAAGTGGTTACCGCCGCAAAAGTTCCAAATAATAATTCTTTTCGGTATGATTTCAATAAAGTCACAAAAGGTATTTTAACTTCTTTCTGCTCTTGTTTTGCATTCTCAAAAGCAGTGGTTTCGGTAATTTTTAAACGAATATAAAATCCGACCAAAACCAATAAAGAACTTGCTATAAAGGGAATTCTCCATCCATATTCCATAAAATCTTCAGGACTTAGCGAGTTAGTTAAAATTAAAAATGTCCCGCCAGAAAGCAACAACCCTATTGGCGCACCTAGTTGCGGAAACATTCCGTACCACGCACGCTTATGAGGTGGTGCATTTTCGATAGCCAATAAAACTGCTCCGCCCCATTCGCCTCCAAGTCCAACACCTTGTCCAAAACGACACATCATTAATAATATAGGAGCAATAATACCAACACTAGCATAACTTGGCAAAAAACCAATGCAAACCGTGGAGAGCCCCATAGTTAACAAGGCGACTACTAAGGTTGTTTTGCGACCAATTTTATCTCCGTAATGTCCAAAAACAGCAGACCCAATCGGACGAGCAAAAAAAGCAATCGAAAAAGTCGCTAACGATTGTAAAACCGAAGTCGTTTTATCCGTTCCTGGAAAAAACAGTTGAGGAAACACTAATACTGCTGCATTAGCGTAAATATAAAAATCAAAAAACTCAATTGTGGTTCCAATTAAGCTCCCGAAGAGTACGTGTTGTAAGGAATTCTCAGGTTGCGGTGTTGTGCTCATTTATTTTGGGGTTTTAGTAAATCGTATTATTTTAAACATTTAACTTAACCACATAGATACATAGAATCCAAATTTTAACAAAGAAAATAGATAGAAAAACACGTTTATTACACATAGTCAAACCTATGTGAATAGTGAAATTTCTATCCAATCTTAAAAACTTAAATTATCTATGTTTCTATGTAGTGAAAAAACTGCTGTCATTTTTCAAACGAGTATAAAAATGCTATAATTTTTCCAAAGCCACAACTATTTAGTTCCAATATTTTTTTAGTATTTTTACTCCAAACAAAACCCAACATGCCAACTGACTGTATAACCTATCAAAATTCAGGCTATTTTTCTTCTTTAATCAAGGACTATTTAGATCAAAAATCAAGTCTAGATTCACTATACAACCGGTTTCCAACTCTAGAAAATTTTGAAGCGCAACTCTTTGAAAAAGGTACAAACTACAATCAGGAAAACCGAAAAGTGGTAGTTAGTGTTTTACAAAAGCAATATCGAAATAGCACTATTTCTAAAGCTACCCAAAATAATATTTCGGCATTAGAACAATCCAATACGTTTACAATTACAACAGGACATCAACTCAATTTATTTAGCGGTCCTTTGTATTTTTTATACAAAATCATTTCCACTATCAATTTAGCTTCCGAACTAAAAACAAAATATCCCAACTATAATTTTGTTCCTATTTATTGGATGGCCACCGAAGATCATGATTTTGAAGAAATCAATTATTTCAATTTCAAAGGAAAAAAATTCCATTGGAACAAAGAAAGTAACGGACCTGTTGGTCGCTTATCCACCGAAGGATTAGAGGCTGTTTTTGAAGTCTTTGCACAAGAGTTAGGTTCAAGTAGCCACGCACAAAAAATCAAAGAATTATTTCAAAAATCGTATTTAGACCATTCTAATTTAGCGGAAGCAACTCGGTTTTTAGCCAATGAACTTTTTAGCGACTATGGCTTAGTAATCCTCGATGCTGATGATGCCAACTTGAAACGCGTTTTAATTCCGTACATCAAAGAGGAACTAGAAAATCAAACGTCATTCAAACAAGTAACCTCAACTATTGAAAAACTAAACGAATATTCTATTCAGGTTAACCCACGTGAAATCAATTTATTTTACATCGAAAATAACTTGCGGGAGCGAATTATTTTAGAAAATGGTAGTTACAAAGTCAACCATACTAACTTATCTTTTTCTAAAGAAGAGCTATTTGAATTGGTAGAAACTCATCCGGAAAAATTTAGTCCTAATGTTATCTTGCGCCCTTTGTACCAAGAAGTTCTTTTACCTAATTTATGCTACATTGGGGGCGGTGGCGAGATTGCCTATTGGCTCGAATTACAGTCTTTTTTCAATGCTGTAAACGTAAGTTTTCCAATGTTATTGGTTCGTAACTCTGTTGTATTAGCTACTGAAAAGCAAATCAAAAAAGCAGATGCTTTACACCTTTCTTGGACTGATTTGTTCAGCAAGCAAAATGATTTGGTCAACCAAAAAACAAAAGCACTTTCTGAAATTAATTTGGATTTATCAGATGCAAAGGAACAATTGAAAAAACAATTTGATGCCTTGTATACCATTGCAAAACAAACAGACGATTCTTTCCTTGGAGCACTAAAAGCACAAGAAACGAAACAGATTAAAGGCATTGAAAACTTAGAAAAACGATTACTAAAAGCGCAAAAACGAAAACTGGCAGACGTTTTAGAGCGAATTACTCAATTGCAAAACGAATTATTTCCCAACCAAAGTTTACAAGAACGCCAAACCAACTTCTCTGAATTCTATTTAGATAATGGCGAGACTTTAATTCCAGCTTTGGTAGAAAAACTCAAACCTTTAGAACAACGTTTTGAAGTACTGATCTTATAATTTTAAAAATTTATAAAAATTTATTTTTTTGTTAATTTTGTTACATAAATAACAAAAAATCAGTATTTTTGACATCAAAATTAATTATTACGTAATAATGGCAACAAATAGAACTTTTACAATGATTAAACCGGATGCGGTTAAAAATGGTCATATTGGAAACATCCTTGCAATGATTAACAATGCAGGTTTTAAAATTGTTTCTTTAAAATTAACACAATTAACCGTAGCAGATGCACGAGCATTTTATGCAGTACATAGCGAACGTCCTTTTTATGGAGAATTAGTAGAGTTCATGTCAAGCGGACCAATTGTTGCTGCTATTTTAGAAAAAGAAAATGCAGTAGGTGATTTCAGAACCTTAATTGGAGCCACTAACCCTGCAGAAGCTGCCGAAGGAACCATTCGTAAATTGTATGCTACTTCTATGGGAGAAAATGCAGTTCATGGTTCAGACAGTGATGAAAACGCAGCTATTGAAGGTGCTTTTCACTTTGCAGGAAGAGAGCAATTTTAATACAGAAAGGTAGATTTCTTAGATTTTTAGACTTCTTAGATTTTTATAAAAGAAAACCCATTTCAATATTGAAATGGTTTTTCTTTTTTATCTAAACTTTCTAACTCTTTAATAGTCTAAGTAGTCTATCTCAAGACCACATCTTTAATTACCTCTCGTTGTAATTCTTCATTAATCATCGCTATAATTTTGGATTTACCGTGACTCAACTCTTCTCGCAAAACAGAGGAACTCAATTCAACATACAACGTACTTCCTTTTAACACAACATTTTTGGTATAACTATTAACACCATTTCCCATGAGGTTTTGCCACGCTTCTTTTACATCAATTTGATCCATTCCGGGTTGCAATTTATTCACCTGAATAATTTGCTTTAAGACATCACCAACAGTACTCTGATTACTTGTTCTTTTTGCCATCTCCCAAAATATTTATAGCAGTTGCTTTCTTGTAGTGGTATTCTTTTTTTTGTGCATTCAACACAACCAATTCATCTGCTGTTAAAGCTATAATCTCTTCAGTATATTTCATGTAGGGCGTCGCATAATCTAAATATGCTTTGCCGTCTTGAAAACGAACACGCACTTTTTCATAGGTATCATCTACTAAAAAAGTGCCGTCCAATTGAGGTGCTACTTTCTTTCGGATTCCTTGATTATTTTTATCAATCTGGAAATAATCATAATTTTGATTGGCTCCATATTCTTTGTCTTCGCCTTGATCAAAAACTACTTTTTCAATTTCCCAATACCCGTTAATTTTAGGGATATCTGCAGATTGTATTTGCTGCTTACAGCTTACTAAAAGAAATGAAAACAGTACTAACTTGACTAAATTCTTCATACCATTATTTTTTAGTAGTAACTCTTTTATACAATCCCAAGAAGAAAAATACCAAGCCTAATACTAAGGACAAGTAATAAATCGGAATACTTTGCTCACGAACCACATTGGCCAAAACAAAACAAATGACACTTATAAAATAAAAAGCCATTGGGCTTAATTTTTCGAAAAAATTCATAGCCTATTATTTAAAGAAACTATCTACAAATTCATATTTATTGAACACCTGCAAATCTTCGATGCCTTCGCCTACACCAATATATTTTACAGGAATTTGAAATTGATCTGAAATTCCAATGACTACACCACCTTTAGCCGTTCCATCTAATTTAGTTACCGCTAACGAAGTTACCTCGGTTGCTGCGGTAAATTGTTTGGCCTGTTCAAAAGCATTCTGACCTGTAGAACCATCTAATACTAACAACACATCGTGCGGAGCATCTTCCACTACTTTTTGCATAACACGTTTTACTTTAGTCAATTCGTTCATCAAATTCACCTTGTTGTGCAAACGTCCTGCTGTATCAATTATAACCACATCAGCATCTTGTGCCACCGCTGACTGCAAAGTATCAAATGCTACCGAAGCTGGGTCGCTTCCCATATTTTGTCTTACAATAGGCACACCTACTCGATCTGCCCAAATTTGCAATTGATCAATCGCTGCTGCACGAAACGTATCTGCCGCACCTAAAACTACTTTATGTCCTGCTTTTTTAAACTGATACGCTAATTTTCCAATAGTAGTTGTTTTTCCTACTCCATTTACACCCACCACCATTAAAACATACGGTTTAGTTGGTATTGGAGTAACAAATTCTGTAGCCTCAGCTGAATTGGTTTCAGAAAGCAAACCAGCTATTTCTTCACGAAGAATTTGATTCAATTCGCCCACACCCAAATACTTATCAGAAGCTACACGAGCTTCAATACGCTGTATTACTTTTAGAGTAGTATTCACACCCACATCAGAAGAAATAAGAATATCTTCTAAATTATCTAAAACCTCGTCATCTACTTTGGATTTACCTGCTACCGCTTTGGATAACTTGGAAAAAAAAGTAGTTTTTGACTTTTCAAGACCTTTGTCTAAGGATTGCTTCTCCTGTTCGTTAAGACTTTCGTCCTTTTTCTCGGAAGAAAATATTCTTTTGAAAAAACTCATGTTGTAATCATATTATAGTTGAATGATTTGGAATCAGAAAATTGATTTTATTTTCGAAGGGTAAATATAGAAAATAAAAAAGCTACTTCCGACTGAAAGTAGCTTTTCTATATACTGTTAAAGTAAATTATTTCTTTTTCAAGAATTCATCAACTGCTTCAGGAGCCATAATAGATTCAACGAATGTATATGCACCAGTTTTTGGAGACTTTACCATTTTGATGGCTTTTGATAATCTCTTTGAAGCTGTTTGTAACGATGCTACGGTTTTCTTTGCCATGATTCAAATGTTATTTGAAATTAATACTATCTACAGATTGTATCTAATCCCTAATTATTATTTAATTTCTTTGTGAACTGTCACTCTTTTCAAGATTGGATTGAATTTTTTAATCTCTAATCTATCTGGAGTGTTTTTTTTGTTCTTAGTTGTAATATATCTTGAAGTACCTGCAACACCTGTTGTTTTGTGCTCAGTACATTCTAAAATCACTTGGATTCTGTTACCTTTCTTTGCCATCTTGCTGTATATTTATTTAGGAAAAGATTATTTAATAAATCCTTCTGCTTGTGCTTTTTTCAAAACAGCAGCAATTCCATTTTTATTAATTGTTTTTATCGTAGATGCTGCTACTCTAAGAGTAATCCATCTATCTTCTTCTGGAAGATAAAAACGCTTTTTAACTAAGTTCACAGAAAATTTTCTCTTAGTTTTGTTCATAGCGTGAGAAACGTTATTTCCTACCATCGCTCTTTTACCTGTAAGGTCACAAACTCTTGACATTATTCTTTATCTTTTATCGTTATTCAAAATCAGGGTGCAAAGAAAAGAAAAATAAACGGATCAAACAAAAAAATTAAGACAGATTTTTTAAAATTTCTTTTTGCAGCATTTCCAAACTCTTAATCACTGCTCTATCTATCACTTTTTCACGGGGTTGACCAAAATTAAATTCTTCAACAAGCACACCATTTGGCGTTGCCAAAGCAATACACACAGTTCCCGCTTCAGCATCACCATCTCCTTTGGTTGGTCCCGCATTTCCTGTAGTTGCAATAGCATAGTCGGTTTGCATTATTTTCTGAACACTCAAAGCCATTGCTGAAGCCACTTCTTTACTAACCACCGAATGTTCCTCAATAAACGCCTTCGAAATACCAAGAATAGTAACCTTGGTTTCCGTTGCATAAGACACAATCCCCCCTTTGAAATAGCTTGAAGCTCCTGGCACCGAAGTTATCAATTGTGCTATTTTGCCTCCTGTACAGCTTTCTGCCGTGGCTAACGTTTTGCCATTCTCTTTTAGCATTTTGCCCAAAACAACTTCTATAGTAGCATCTTCTTCAAATCCTACAATTATGTCATGAATAATAGCGTCCAATGATTTCACATTCCTAGCAATTGCTTCTTCTAATTGTTGTTTATCTTCTCCTCTAGCCGTCAAGCGCAAACGCACTCTTCCTGGACTTGGCAAATAGGCTAACTTAATACATTCGGGTAATTGATTTTCCCAATCTTCAATTCGTTCCGCAACATGACTTTCGCCTTGACCATACGTCAAAATTGTTTTGTGTACTATATAAGGACGTTGGTATTCTCTAATTAATTTGGGAACTACTTGATTTTCTATCAAATATTTCATTTCATAAGGCACGCCCGGCAAGGAAATAAATAAGGTATTCTCTTTTTTTATCCACATTCCTGGCGCTGTACCAACTTGATTATGCAACACCGTGCATTTTGAAGGAACGAGAGCTTGGTCTTTATTAATTTGTGAAGCCACTCGACCCAAAGCACGTTCTATTAAATCAATTACATGATTTTCAACATCTGTATTGCGGACTAAAGTATCTTCAAAATATTCGCAAAGTGTGTGTTTGGTAATATCATCTTTTGTTGGTCCTAAACCTCCTGTGATAACCACCACTTCTACTTTATTTTGAAGCGAAGCAAACGTATCTAAAATGTGTTGTTTATTATCTGAAATAGAAAGCATTTCGTGAGTTTCAATTCCAATTTTATCCAACGACTTGGCTATAAATCCTGAATTCGTGTCAACAATTTGACCAATTAAAATCTCATCCCCAATAGTAACTATAGCTGCTTTCATTCTTGAATTGATTTACAAATTAAAGTCCTTTTTAATTTCTTTAATAGCTTCCTTGACCTGCGATTTTACACTTTTATAGGTTTCTTTAATGCTCTTTGTTTTTCCTTCAGCTTTTGCCCAAGCCTCAATCAATACCAACTCTTCAAAAGCAATATGCATTCCCATTAAATCAAGAGTAGGTTTTATTTTGTGTGCATAAGCATATACTTGCTTGTGTGATTCCGACTTGATTCCGGCTTTGATTTCCGATAAATCTTTCGGGACTTCATTGACAAACAAAACCAATATTTGGTTTACAAATTCAGTATCGTTATCTGATAGCGCGTATACTTTAGAAAGATTGTAATGTAGTGCCATTATTTTACTTGTATTCTAAATAATTGTTGCCCTTCTAAATACCCTTCTAAAACATCATTGGGATGAACCGCTGCCACGCCTTCTGGCGTACCTGTAAAAATAATATCTCCAATTTTTAACGTAAAATACTGGGACACATAAGCGATTAACTCATCTATTTTCCATAACATCAAACTCGAATTTCCTTTTTGAGCCACTTCGCCATTTTTCAATAACTCAAAATTAATATTTTCCAAGGACGCAAATTGTTCTTTAGAAATAAATTCACCAATAACCGCGGAACCATCAAAGGCTTTGGCTTTTTCCCAAGGCAACCCTTTATCTTTTAATTTTGCTTGTACATCACGAGCTGTAAAGTCGATTCCAACACTAATTTCGTCATAATATTTATGTGCAAACTTAGGTTCGATATACTTCCCTACTTTATTAATTTTTACAACCAATTCAATTTCATGATGCACCTCATTTGAAAATTCAGGAAGCACAAAAGGATGTTGTTTTAACACCACTGCCGAATCAGGTTTCATAAAAATAACTGGTTCCTCAGGACGCTCATTCTGTAATTCAGCTATATGATTGGTATAATTTCTACCGATGCAAATTATTTTCATAATCTAGATTTAATTTCTAAAAATCAGCTCGACTTATTTAGTGTTTAATTTTCTCAATTTAATGGCAGTCAATACTTTTTTGGTATACAAAGGAAAATCAGCATTTTGAATCCAACTAAAATAACCAGGTTCTGTTTCCAAGACCTTTTCGACTTTGGCTCCTTTGTGTTTTCCAAAAGTAAAAACCTCGTCACCATCCGCATCAAAAGCAATCATTCCTGCAAAATCAGCAATCTTTTTTCGAGTAGTAAACTCAGAAAGCGTTTTCATATCATTTTCCAATTCAGGATAACGATCCAATTGTGCTTTCAATATTTCGTAAGTTGCCATCGTGTCTGCTTCAGCAGAATGAGCATTTTCAAGACTTTTGCCACAATAAAATTTAAGTGCCGCACTCAATGTACGCTCTTCCATTTTATGAAAAACTGTTTGCACATCAACTGACACCCTGTTTTTCATATCAAAATCAACTCCAACACGCAACATCTCTTCGGCTAATAACGGAATATCAAATCGATCGGAATTGTAGCCCGCCAAATCACTATCTTTAATCATATTGTGAATTTGACCCGCTAATTGAGCAAAGGTCGGCTCGTTAGCTATTTTAGCATCATCAATCCCGTGAACCGCTGTAGATTGAGGCGGAATAGGAATTGTAGGATTCACTAACCATGTTTTGCTTTCTTTATTCCCATTTGGAAAGACTTTGAAAATTGAAATTTCTACAATTCGATCTTTTCCAATATCAATCCCTGTAGTTTCTAAGTCGAAAAAACAAATAGGCCTATTGAGTTTCAGTTCCATTATTTTATTTTATAAGTTTACAAATATATAGATTTGTGTTGAAAGTAGTTTTAAAAAAGAAAACCCTTTCAAGACTTGCTCTGAAAGGGTTATTTTGTACAATTATATATTGATTAAATATCCGTATCTACGTCAAAAGCTTCTAAATAATCGGCAACGCGTTTTACAAACATTCCGCCTAAAGCGCCATCTACCACGCGATGATCATAACTATGAGTTAAAAACATTTTTTGGCGAATGCCTATAAAATCCCCTTCGGGAGTTTCAATTACCGCAGGCACTTTGCGAATGGCTCCTAAGGCCAAAATTCCTACTTCAGGCTGATTGATAATTGGCGTACCAAAAACACTACCAAAAGAACCTATATTAGTTACCGTATACGTACCTCCTTGTGTATCGTCTGGTTTTAACTTTCCGTTTTTAGCGCGATTTCCTAAATCGTTAACTGCTTTCGCCATGCCTACCAAATTCAATTGATCTGCATTTTTAATAACCGGAACAATTAAATTACCATTAGGCAAAGCTGTAGCCATACCTAAATTGATATTTTTCTTTTTAATGATAAAATTACCATCAACCGAAATATTCATTCCTGGGAAATCTTTCAACGCTTTCGCCACCGCTTGCATAAAAATAGGTGTAAAAGTCAATTTCTCCCCTTCTCTTTTTTCGAAAATTGATTTTACCTTATCCCTCCATTTTACAATATGCGTAACATCCACTTCTATAAAGGACTGAACATGTGCCGAAGTTTGTAACGAAGCTGTCATATACCCCGAAATCAACTTACGCATTCTGTCCATCTCTACAATTTCATCTTCGCCATTAACCGATACAGGTACCGCCTGTGTACTCGGAACAATAGTTGGAGTTGATTGATTAGCAACTGGCGCTTTTTGTCGTCCAGCTACATAAGCTAAAATATCTTCTTTGGTCACACGACCTTCTTTTCCTGAACCTTGAATACTTTCTAATTCGGCAGCTGAAACACCTTCTTCTTTCGCAATATTTTTAACCAATGGAGAAAGAAATTTTTCAGTACCCTTAAAATCTACAACTGGAGCAACAATAGCTTGAGCCACTTCTACCGATTTTTCAATTTCAGCAACAGCCACAGGAATAGTTGTGTTTTCTATAGATGCAGGAGTAGATTCCGCAGTTGCATCTGTTTCAATAATGGCAATGGTTTGCCCCACTTGAACCAAATCATCTTTAGCGAATAATTGTTCCACCAAAACCCCCGAAACTTCACTTGGCACTTCACTATCTACCTTATCAGTAGCAATTTCAAGCACAGCATCATCGGCTTCGATTTTGTCGCCAACTTGTTTCAACCAGTTAGTAATAGTTGCCTCTGCTACACTTTCTCCCATTTTTGGAAGCTTCAATTCAAATCTTGCCATAATCTTAACGTAAAAGGTGATTTTGATTTTCTGATTGCAAAATTAGGAAATATTTTTAGTTTTAGATACGATTAAATCAAATAAACATACTTTTAAAAACAGCTATTGTTGTAGCGAAAAGCAAATCAAAAATCAATGTTTCGCTTCAAAAGATTACTTTTGCAAAAAAATTACAATTGTGAATTATTTATCTGTTGAAAATATCTCTAAATCTTTTGGAGAACGCACCCTTTTTGAAAACATTTCTTTTGGCATCAACAAAGACCAAAAAATTGCTTTTATAGCCAAAAACGGTTCGGGAAAAACCTGTATTATGAAAATAATTAATGGGGAAGACGAACCAGATTCTGGCCAAGTAGTAGTTCGAAAAGATATCAAAATGGCGTTTTTATCACAGGAACATAATTTACAAGAGGAATTGACCATAGAGGAAAGTATTTTTGCTTCAGATAACGAAATCCTAAAAGTAATTGAGCAATACGAAAAAGCCTTAGAGCATCCCGAAGACGAAGAAGCCTACCAAAAAGCATTTGACAAAATGGATTTGTTCAACGCTTGGGATTTTGAAACTCAATACAAACAAATTCTTTTCAAACTAAAATTAGAAGATTTTAAACTAAAAGTAAAGAATCTGTCTGGAGGTCAGAAAAAACGTTTATCGCTAGCTATTATTCTAATCAATCGCCCCGATTTATTGATTCTTGACGAGCCAACCAACCATTTAGATTTAGAAATGATTGAATGGCTAGAGAGTTATTTTGCCAAAGAAAACATTACCTTATTTATGGTAACGCACGACCGTTTCTTTTTAGAACGAGTTTGCAATGAAATCATTGAATTAGACAACGGAAAATTATACCAATACAAAGGCAATTATTCGTATTATTTAGAAAAAAAAGAAGAACGTATTGCTTCTGAAAATGCGAGTGTAGACAAAGCCCAAAATTTATTCGTAAAAGAATTGGAATGGATGCGACGTCAACCCAAAGCGAGAACTACTAAATCCAAATCACGCCAAGATGATTTTTATATCATCAAAGAAAAAGCCCAAAGCAGAAGACGTGAAAACAAGGTGGAGCTTGAAATTAATATGGAGCGAATGGGAAGCAAAATCATTGAGCTGCATAAGATTTCAAAAAAATTCAAAGACCATGTTATTTTAGATAATTTTAGTTTTGATTTTCAACGTGGTGAACGCATTGGTATCATTGGGAAAAACGGAACTGGAAAATCGACCTTTTTAAATCTATTGACAGGCACGTTACCTTTGGATAGCGGAAAAGTAATTAAAGGCGACACCATCAAAATAGGATATTACACCCAAAGCGGGATTAATCCTAAACCGGGACAAAAAGTAATTGACATCATCAAAGAATACGGCGAATACATTCCGCTAGCGAAAGGGAAAATTATTTCGGCAGGACAATTATTAGAACGCTTCCTTTTTGACCGTAAAAAACAGCACGATTATGTAGAAAAATTGAGTGGTGGTGAGCTAAAACGTTTGTATTTATGTACCGTCTTAATTCAAAATCCTAACTTTTTGATTTTGGATGAGCCTACCAACGACTTGGATATTGTTACTCTAAATGTCTTGGAAAATTTCCTTTTAAGTTATCCAGGTTGTTTGATGGTTGTGTCTCACGACAGGTATTTTATGGATAAAATCGTGGACCATTTATTTGTTTTTAGAGGCGATGGTGTGATTGAGGATTTTCCAGGTAATTATTCTGATTTTAGAGCCTATGAAGACAGCGCTGATGTAGCCCAAAAAGAAGAAAACAAAGCCGAGAAAAAAGATTGGAAACAAAACAATCCAACAGGTAATTTAAGCTTTAACGAGCAAAAAGAATATCAAAAAATAGAGAAAGAAATTAAAGAGTTAGAAATTCAGAAAGCGGCTATTGAACAGTTATTTTCTGATGGAAAAGTAGCCGATGATGCCATTGAAAAAAAAGCTAAAGAATTGGAAGAAATCATCCAAAAAATAGAAACAAAAGAAGAACGCTGGTTTGAACTTTCAGCCAAAATTGAATCCTAGTTACTGCAAAAAATGATATTCCGAATTCAATCGTATTTACAATTTCTTTGGCACTCCAAAAACGAACACGGAGTCCACTCTCCTTTTGTCTATAGCCTACTCACAAAATGTTTCTACAAAAAAGCAAGTCTAGCACATCATTCTTTTGATTTGAATTTAAGCCCAAAAAAAGAACGCTTATTGAATAAAATGTATCATTATTTCAAATTCAAAAGTTGCGTTTTTTATACTCCAGAAACACCTATTGACAACACTATCTTGCAAGCTGACTTACTCTATACGTCACTTGATTCTATAGAAAACGTAGAGTCTTTCATTGATTCTTTGTTTTCAAAAGCACATAACGATACTTGTTTTATTTTCAACAATACCTACCGCAATCCGGAAACAGCATTGGCTTGGAAAAAAATTTGCCATCATCCTCGATTTACAGTAACAATTGATACCTATTTATTTGGAATTGCTTTCATAAGAAGAGAACAGGAAAAAGAACATTTTACCATCCGGGCTTAATCATTATTTTTTGTAACAAAATTCATTTTCGCACTACTTATGGATTTATTCAAAAGTCTTTCGTACTTTTAAATCCTAATTCAACGAATTTTAATTCCAAAAAAAGCAATGGCAAAACCATTAATAAAAATAACGGATATCAAACGTGATTTTGTTCTAGGGAACGAAATAGTTTATGTCCTAAAAGGCATTAATTTAGAAATCAAAAAAGGAGAATATGTTGCTTTAATGGGGCCTTCAGGTTCAGGAAAATCAACACTTATGAATATCTTAGGATGCTTGGACACTCCTACTTCTGGAACCTACATTTTGAACGGAAAAGACGTGAGCCAAATGAAAGATGATGAATTGGCCGAAATTCGCAATAAAGAAATCGGTTTTGTTTTTCAAACGTTCAACCTTTTACCAAGAACCACTGCTTTAGACAATGTTGCTTTACCAATGATTTATGCAGGATATTCTAAATCTGAAAGAAATGAAAGAGCGACCGAAGTCTTAAAACAAGTAAATCTTGCGGATCGAATGGATCACCAACCCAACCAACTTTCGGGAGGGCAACGCCAACGTGTTGCTGTAGCAAGAGCTTTGGTCAACAAGCCTTCTATTATCTTAGCCGATGAACCAACAGGAAACTTAGATAGTAAAACGTCTGTCGAAATTATGAAGTTGTTTGGCGATATTCACGCCAGTGGAAATACCGTTATATTAGTAACGCACGAAGAAGAAATCGCCGCGTATGCTAATCGTGTTATTCGTTTGAGAGACGGATTAATTGAAAGCGACACTTCTAAATAAACCGATTCAACTCAATGAAGATATATACTAAAACAGGAGACGGAGGAATTACAGCCCTTTTTGGAGGAAAAAAAGTTCCAAAAGATCACGATAGAATTGAAAGCTACGGAACTGTTGACGAATTAAACTCCTACATTGGTTTAATTAGAGACCAAGATATTGATTCCCATTACAAAACCATTCTTATCGAAGTACAAGACCGACTATTTACGGTAGGCGCTATCTTAGCTACTCCGCCCGAAAAAGAAGTGTTAAAAAACGGAGAACTACGTTTACAAAAATTGGGCATAATTGATTCTGATATTGAATTTTTAGAAAACGAAATTGATCGTATGGAAGCATCGCTTCCGCCAATGACTCATTTTATTTTACCTGGCGGACATCCTACTGTGTCACATTGTCATATTGCACGATGTATTTGCCGTAGAGCAGAGCGACTTACAGTACATTTAAGTCACAATGAACCCATTTCTGAAATTACAATCCAGTATTTAAACCGCCTTTCTGACTATCTTTTTGTATTGGCACGAAAGTTGTCTCAAGATTTAAACGCTGAGGAAATTCAATGGATTCCTAGAAAATAGATTTGTGTTTACACGGTTATTTTTAAAGAGAAATGAAGACTCAAAAACAAACAAAAAAACGTTCTTAACTTTTAATAAAAATAAATCATTTTTTACTTGCCTTTTTCAGTAAAAAATTTATTTTTGCACTAAACTAAATTGACAGAAAGATGTATTGGACATTAGAATTAGCATCTTATTTAAGCGATGCGCCGTGGCCTGCTAACAAAGACGAACTTATTGACTACGCTATTAGAGCTGGTGCTCCTTTAGAAGTAGTAGAAAACCTTCAATCTATTGAAGACGAAGGTGAGATATATGAATCAATGGAAGAAATTTGGCCAGATTATCCTACAGACGAAGATTACCTTTGGAACGAGGATGAATATTAAAAAATAAACCAAAGAAAAAGTCTCAAAAGAGGCTTTTTTTTTGGTTAAATTACACATTTACACAAAATACAGTAATACACATACAATTATGAGTTTCATAAATAGCATTATTAAAATCTTTGTTGGTGATAAATCACACAATGACGTAAAAGCATTACAACCTTACCTTACTAAAATCAAAGGATTTGAGAGTAGCTTGATGGCATTGTCTAATGACGAACTGAGAGCACGCACTGCTTTCTTCAAAGAAAAAATCAAACAAGATCGCGCTGAAAAAGACGCCAAAATAGCAGCTTTAAAATTAGAAGTAGAATCTATCGAGGACATCGACAAAAGAGAAGATATTTACCTAGCTATTGATGCTTTGGAAAAAGAAGCTTACGAGATTTCAGAGAAAACTTTGATGGAAATTTTGCCAGAAGCATTTGCTGTAGTAAAAGAAACAGCAAGACGTTTCAAAGAAAACACTCAAATTGAAGTGACTGCTACTCCAAAGGACAGGGAATTCTCAGCTACCAAAACCTACGTTACATTAGAGGGAGAAAAAGCCATTTGGGCCAATTCATGGAATGCCGCTGGTAAACAAATTACTTGGGACATGATTCACTATGATGTTCAGTTAATTGGAGGAATGGTATTGCACGAAGGAAAAGTAGCCGAAATGCAAACTGGAGAAGGAAAAACATTAGTTGCTACCCTACCTATTTACTTAAATGCCTTAACTGGAAACGGAGTGCATTTAGTAACTGTAAATGATTACTTAGCAAAACGTGACAGTACCTGGAAAGCACCTTTGTTTGAATTCCACGGAATGACAGTGGAGTGTATTGACAACTACCAACCAAGTTCTGAAGAAAGAAAAAGAGCCTATGACGCTGATATTACTTACGGAACCAACAACGAATTTGGGTTTGACTACCTAAGAGATAATATGGCACATTCGCCAGAAGATTTAGTACAACGCAAACACAACTACGCGATTGTCGATGAGGTGGATTCGGTTTTGATTGACGATGCTAGAACACCATTAATTATTTCTGGACCAGTCCCACAAGGAGACCGTCACGAATTTAATGAGTTAAAACCAAAAATTGAAAACCTAGTTAACCTTCAACGTCAATTAGCGAATGGATTTTTGGCAGAAGCCAAAAAATTAATCAAAGAAGGCAACACGAAAGACGGTGGATTCCAATTGTTAAGAGCGTACAGAAGTTTACCAAAGAATAAAGCATTAATCAAATTCCTTTCGGAAGAAGGAGTAAAACAATTGCTTCAAAAAACAGAAAACCAATACATGCAAGACAACAAACGCGAAATGCATTTGGTTGACGAAGCCTTGTATTTTGTAATTGAAGAGAAAAACAACCAAGTAGAATTGACCGATAACGGAATCCAATTCTTATCTGGAGATACTGATGCTGATTTCTTCGTATTACCAGACATTGGAACTGAAATTGCAGCTATCGAAAAACAAAAACTTGACGCTGATGCAGAAGCTGAAGCTAAAGAACATTTGTTCCAAGATTTTGGAGTAAAAAGCGAACGTATCCATACGCTAACCCAACTTTTAAAAGCCTATACTTTATTCGAAAAAGATGTAGAGTATGTGATTATGGATAACAAAATCCTGATTGTCGATGAGCAAACAGGACGTATTATGGATGGTCGTCGTTATTCTGACGGATTGCACCAAGCCATTGAAGCCAAAGAAAATGTAAAAATTGAAGCAGCAACACAAACTTTTGCTACTGTTACATTACAAAATTACTTCAGAATGTACAACAAGCTGGGCGGAATGACTGGAACAGCGGTTACTGAAGCAGGCGAACTTTGGCAAATTTATAAATTAGACGTAGTCGAAATTCCAACTAATAGAGGAATTGCGAGAATTGACAAAGACGATTTGATTTACAAAACAACTCGTGAAAAATTCAATGCTGTTATCGAAGACGTAACCGAATTATCCAACGCAGGAAGACCGGTTCTTATTGGAACCACTTCGGTTGAAATCTCGGAATTATTAAGCCGAATGTTAAAAATGAGAGGCATCACTCACAATGTATTGAATGCCAAAATGCACAAACAAGAGGCACAAATTGTAGAAGAAGCTGGAAAAGCAGGAGTGGTAACCATTGCTACCAATATGGCAGGTCGTGGAACCGATATCAAATTAACTCCTGAAGTAAAAGCAGCTGGAGGTTTAGCCATCGTTGGAACTGAGCGTCACGATTCACGTCGTGTAGACCGTCAGTTACGAGGTCGTGCTGGACGTCAAGGAGACCCTGGAAGCTCTCAATTCTACGTTTCGTTAGAAGACAACTTGATGCGTTTGTTTGGTTCAGAAAGAGTAGCCAAAGTAATGGACAGAATGGGATTACAAGAAGGAGAAGTAATCCAACATTCAATGATGACCAAATCTATTGAACGTGCGCAGAAAAAAGTAGAAGAAAACAACTTTGGAGTGCGTAAACGTTTGTTAGAATACGATGATGTGATGAATGCACAACGTGAAGTAGTGTACAAACGTCGTCGTCATGCATTGTTTGGAGAGCGTCTAAAATTAGACATTGCAAACATGTTGTACGATACCTGTGAGTTGATTGTATCGACTAATAAAGGAATGAACGATTTCAAAAACTTTGAATTCGAATTAATTCGTTATTTCTCGATCACTTCACCAGTAACGGAAGCGGAGTTTGCAAAATTATCCGACATGGAATTGACGGGTAAAATCTACAAAGCCACTTTAGAATTCTATACCGAAAAAACCGAACGAAGTGCCAGAGAAGCCTTCCCTATCATTAAAGGAGTATACGAAGACCAAAACAATCATTTTGAGCGTATCGTGGTACCGTTTACTGACGGAATCAAAACCTTGAATGTGGTAACCGACTTAAAGAAGGCTTACGAAACACAAGGAGCGCAATTAGTGGCCGATTTTGAAAAGAACATCACTTTATCTATTGTAGATGAAGCTTGGAAAAAACACTTGCGCAAAATGGACGAATTGAAACAATCGGTTCAATTGGCAGTTCACGAACAAAAAGATCCGTTGCTAATTTATAAATTAGAAGCCTTCAACCTGTTTAGAGCCATGCTAGACAATGTCAACAAAGAAGTGATTTCGTTTTTATTCAAAGGCGATTTACCGGCACAACAAAATGCGCCTCAAATTGAAGAAGCCAAAGCAATTCGTCAAAAAGAAAACTATAAATTAAGCAAAGACGAATTGCCAAACAGTGAAAACTTGAACCACGAGGCAGGCGAAACACAACAACGTCAAGTTACCGAAACCATTGTGAGGGACATGCCTAAAATCAATCGTAACGATACCGTAACGATTCAAGAAGTAGCTACCGGAAAAACAGAAACTATGAAGTACAAAAAAGCCGAAAGTTTAGTATCTTCAGGTCAATGGGTCATTGTGAATGACTAATAATTACAATCCGTTTTAAATAAGAAATCCTCAATTAGTAATTGAGGATTTTTTTTGCGTGTTATTTTTAAGTAGTAGCCATTTTCCTTTCTAAATACGAGTTGTCCCGCTATCCGCTCTATCTTTTTAGGCTTCAGCCTTTAAAAGGCTAGAAGCCTAAAAAGGATGCCACTTTTATCGGGGCTAGAAAAGTTGTTTAGTAGTTCGAATGAAATATTTTATATATTTACAAGTAATACATTTGCATAGGAAAAATGCGTCTATAAACAAGTTGTAACGATTTTAAAAGCACCTAAAACTATTGATTAAATGAAAATAAAAAGCCTTATATTTAAAGTTCATGAACCAGAATTAAAAGTTGTAAAAAGTCTTTCTATTTATATTTCAGAAAAACATTCAGAAATAATTCTGGCTCCACAATCTAGAGAATCAAAAGCAGGTTACGGTTTTGAACAAGAAAAATGTGAAGTAATTGATTTGAAAAGTTCCACTGAAATTATTGGCGAAGCTGTAAAACGAAATTTCAATAAATATAATATAGCTGAAAATAAAAGTGTTACCGGAAAAATGGCAGATTGGCCGGCTCTAAAAGCAAGCAAAGAGAAAACTAAAGTTGGATTTGAAAAAAACTATGTTCGCTTATATATCTCAGGCATTAATGAATATAACTATAGTTTAAATATAGAAACAATATTAAATTATCCTTCGGGAATTGAACTAACTACGACGATCACAGCTAAAAGCGAGAATGTAGATATAGGAAATAAAATTTTGAAAATATTTAACTCAGACATTTGTGAACGCAGAAAATAAAACCTCCCCCCGTTAGTTTTAGCTTCTTGCTCGTGACTTAAATAATTTAAATTACTATCCCAAAACTATACTCTCGTCCCTACGGGACTTTGTATTTCGATTAAGTTTTTTTTACCAAAATCCAACTCCTATCGGAGTAAATCAAAAAGAAAAAAGAGGATTACTGGAGTTATTCAGTAATCCTCTTTTCAATCCCGTAGA